>Ga0214544_1001260_pt1 | contig 51767 bp, 25 predicted proteins | sample CNSS3metaG_FD_160074 | JGI IMG/M metagenome (GOLD analysis project Ga0214544, IMG submission 160074) | Root nodule microbial communities from cowpea collected in UCLA plant growth center, Los Angeles, California, USA - CNSS3 | ecosystem: Host-associated > Plants > Roots > Nodule | place: USA...
ATATGAGAGGATGTGTTAAAATTTTCACAATTTTTACATCAATTAAAGATAAAACTAATTAAAAGTATATAATAAGATAACACGCAAACCTACTTTTACAAAGTAGTTTTATAGAATTGAGTTCAACTTCAAATCAATTTCTTAACAAAATCCATATAAAGATATAAATAAAATTTAAAGTTTGTTAAATTAGAGAAAAAATATTTTAAAATAATACATAATTTGATAGAAAATAAGAAAAGACACATCATATTTTGAAAGTTGTGTAATTAAATTGATTAGAAAATTTGTCTTTTTTATTTTTAAATTATTATGTGATTTTTATTTTTGTCCCTATTACAGATTTTAATCTTGTTCCTCATACTTAATAAATGTGTGAATGAGTGATTTTTGTCCAATAATCTTAACTTTTTTTTGCATAATAAACCACAAATCACTTGAAAAAAAAAGTTAAATATGTTTTTGGTCCCTTAACTTTAAGTGAATCTTGGGATTAGTCTATTTCAAAACTTCAAACCAATTTAATTCTTCATTTTTTGAAATACGTGAATTTAGTCATTTTAATTAATTTTTTTTAAAATTTATTTGACATTTCAAACACATTTCATAATAATATTTGACTTAACATTAAAGCAAAAATGTGTTAAACAGTATAAACAACTGAAATACAATCCTAAAATGTGTACGAAACATTAAATAAACTCAACAAAATTTGATTAAAATAATTAAATCCACATATTTCGAAAGATGAAGAACTAAATTAGTTTAAAATTTTGAATTAGACTAATTTTAACAAAAAAAACTAGGCACATGTATTTCTTAAGTATAAAAATATAAGATGATCAAAATTTGAAATAAAGAGATAAAACTATAATCACAAGTAAGTTGGTTAAAGATAAACGAATAAAGAATAAAATTAAATGTAAATTTTTTTATAAAAATTAAAAACTACTCAATTCATTGTTTATTTTTATGTGAAGACATGTGTCTTGCACAAGTGTTTTTTTATTTTTTATTATAATAAAATTATTTCTATAATTATAAAATTATCATTATAAATATATATATATATATATATGTATATATTTTATAATTTTATTGTCAATAATTTTTGTTTATTTTATAAGTAATGTTTTTACTATAGATATTTATTTTAGTTTAACTAGTGAAATACATACACTACATGTATATTTATCTTTCTAAAAAATAATAAAATTATAAATATAAAAAATTAATATAAATAAGTTTTACAACTTTATTGTAAATTATTTTTATTTATTATGTAGATAATGTTTTATTCTATATAGTTATTATCTACTTTAAATAAAAATAACAATTAATAGAGAAAAAAATTAATTTAAAAAATTTAAACAATCAATTTTAGAAAAAAACAATCTAATAGAAAAATAATATTTAAAAAAACATTACTTAAAGGTAAAATTGATAAGATACTTATTTTAGCATAAAAACCTGATCACCTATTAAAAGTTAAAATTAAGCACATGTGAAACTCAATCATTTTCTTTTGCCCTTTTCTACAAGGGTATACTTTCCTTCTCTAGACTCTTATTTTCCCTTCCTCTTTTCCTTATTTTTACAAATAAAAGAGACATATAATATTAAACAATACATGTTAACATGGAGACATGATAATAAAAAAAAAGCACTTGAAGCTTAAAATAAATACAATACTTATTTTAGCTTAAGAAAATAGCTACTTATTAAAGAAAAAAAATGAAAAAAAAAAACATATAAACACACGCAAAAGGTAAACGTTTTCTTTTGTCGTTTTCTATATATGTATAAAATCTTTTCTCTAAACTCTTCTTTCCCCTCCCTCTTTTTACAATAAAAAGGAACATATAATATTAAACAATACATGTTAATATGAACAAAATATTAAAAAGGGTTAAATATGTTTTGGTCCCCTAAGTTTCAGTAAAATTTGGAATTAGTTTTTTATCGAACTTTTTAACCAATTTAATCATTCATCTTTAAATATATGTAAATTTAATCCTTTTAATCAAATTTTGTTAAATTTATTTAAAATTTCAAACACGAGTTAGCATTTAAGGAATGTAAACCATTCAAATATTATTATGAAATGTGTTTGAAACATCAGATAAACTTAACAAAATCAGGTTAAAAAAACTAAATTCATATTTTTTTAAAAATGAATGACTAAATTGGTTAAAAAGTTTAAAGAGAGACAAATTCCAAATTTTATTTAGACAAAAAATATATTTAACTCTGTTAAAAATTACTTAAAGCATAAAATTGATAAAATATTTATTTTAGTTTAGGAAAGTAATTACTTATTAAAGAAGAAAATTAAAAAAAAAAATGTAAACACAGGTAAGAGATAATAATTTTCTTTTGTCATTTTCGATAAAGATATAGATTCTTTTCTTTAGACTCTTCTTTCCCCTTCCTAATTTTATAAATAAAATGATAATATTATATTAAACAATACAGGTTAATATCGAAAACCCATACTTAAAAAACAATCGGGATAAAATTAATAATATATTTATTTGGTTTAAGAGAATGGTTACTTAATATTAGAAGATAAAATTAATAATATATAAAGGGTTTTTTTTACACTTTTGTTTCGACCCTCCTTTACTTTTTCTTTTTACAAAGAAACTGAACATACAATATTAAATAATACATATAAAGATATGATTTTCCTATAATTGATTCTTTACAAAATATTACAAGTTGAACTAAATGAATTATGTTTATGTGGCAATTAAAATTATAATCAAAGATTTTCTAAAGACTAATAAAATTTTCAAATAAAACTCAATACGAGAAGGTTCTCAATGTGGTTCTTTTGCAATCAAGAAAGAGTACGAAACAATCACAATCACAATCATGGTTTAAAATTTGATCAGCAATATAAAAAAAATTACACCAATAACACATGAAAAGTAAACTCAATAGAATCAATAACTTCTGCTTATTTCTACCATTTTTACCGATAATCTAAGTATCTTGAAATTGAAACCTAATTATATGTTCAAATAAGAAGAGAAAGAATAACAATGGCATACTTATTCGGATGATTGATCAAGAATGCAATTTCTTTCGATTACAGTTTTAGACTATTTCTTCTTTCAAACCATAACACCTCACATGAAAATGAAAATAAAGGCAAATACATTACTCTGAAAACAAGAGCAAGAATTAAACACTGACTTACCTGAATAAACAAAAAGAGCATTGAAGAGAAGCGACTGAGACAGTTGCCGTTCCGACGACGGTAAAACGGTGCCGTATGGAAATGCAAATGAAAGGGCATGAACCTTGTACAGAGAGAGGGAGGCAAAGGAAGCGAAAAGGTCTATTTGGACTGAATGTTTATTCGCAATCAGAACTTTTTTCCAAATCAGAGTATAAATAGGGATTGTAACGGTTTAGTATCCCATTCTAATATCTACATTTATGTTAAACTAGGTCTACCATATTACTCTTAATTTTTAAAATTTAAATAGAGCAATAAAATAGTTATATTCAACATTAAAAAACTAATTTCAATTATTTATATTTTAAAAACATGATTTTAGTTTCTCAAACATTAAATTTTTTCAAAGGCTAAAGAAACGTTGGGGAAATTATTTTAGTTCTCTAGTGTTAGGAACTAAAGTAAAATAAATAAATATATACATATATATATATATATGTGTATATAATACAAAAAATAATTATTTAAAATTTATGTGATGAATCTATTCTATACTTTTACGATTAAAAAAAAAATTCAACATCTTTTATATATGGTTATAAATTTAACTAGTGTTTTTATTTATAAAAAATGAATACAGTTAAAATTTATAATAAACTGCAATTATATTAATCAACTATTAAGTACTCATTTTGTCTATTTTGTATCAATTTTTCTATTTCTTAATCCATAAAATAATTAATTGCATTAATTATAATTGCTGTGATTTTATTATTTGAATATTCAACATAGTAATATATATTCTAGTTGAAAAGCAAGTAAATTAAAATTTTAAAAAAAAATTTAGCGAACTTGAAATATACGTAGTGAAAGAAAAAAAATATAATTAAATACTGAATGAATAATACATACATATATATATATATATATATATATATATATATATATATATTTAATTTTATAATCCTTATTTTTTCTTTCGTTCTATTCTTTTTTTACTCTTCTATTTCTTTGGTTTGTTTTATTCTGAAATTTTTTCACATTTTTAAGGTTTTTTTTTTCTATTATCATAACCTCCAATGATAGATTATAGTTAACCAGATAATTTTTATGTCTCAATTTCAATATTTTAACACTTTTTTAATATATTTTTTATATAAAAAGTTGACTCTTAATTTTTAATATTCAATTGCATAAATTTATTTAGTAAGCAATATTAAAAACTTATTTATTTATTCTATTTGATTGTTAATTTATGTTTCATTTGAGTATTTTTGTTTTGTTAAAATAATTTTCATTATCTTTAAATAGTTGAATTAATTTTATAACAAAAAGTTTATTTTATTTCACCTTTAATAATATACTCTATATATATATATATATATTATAATTTAATTAAATAATATATCAAATTGTTTGTAAGACACAGATTATTTTTACTTATTTTTATTATTTTTATTATTATTTTTTATTTTGATAACTTTTTATTTAATTATTAGAATTTTGTCATATTTATTTTATAAAAGTTAATTAATTGATATTAAAATAATAAAAAGTAAGTGTGTATAAATATATATTCATTCGAAATAAAAGTATTATATCACCAAGAGATTAGGATAATTTTTTTCTTTCAAACAGACACAGATGCTAAAACTTGTCCGTTCCACTCGATTGTCGTCCTAAAATCATATCATTAACCAATTAATCAAATATCATTCATTGATTATCAATTATTATAAAAAAACAACATCATCAATGCTGTTATAATAATTATGACCGCTATTAACAAAACATAAATATTGTAGTGCCTTTATGTGTCTATTTTCTTACTTGTTATCTTAGTTTAACCAGTTAACATATGATGTTTTACTAATTTTAATTTTATATTTTGTAAAATAAAATACATTATTATAAATTAGAGTGTGTATTTGTTTTTTAAAAGTACATGGCAGTTTATTTTACCTATTTGTTGTTAATATTACACTTTTTTTCCTTGATTTCTCTTGCAGATTAGTGGTTAATATTTATTGTATGTTTTATGTATTAAAATATAATTAAATATAAAATGAATAAATATGTTAAATTTTAAAAAATATATATCTTGTTTACAAATTATTGTTCTAGACATCTTATTCATTAATTATTATACATGTCTTAATTAAGGCATTAATAATCAATATATTAATTCATGTATTTTGAAATTGAGATAATTTGTTTTTTAGTGAATCTTCTATATTTTCTACTGGTTCTTTGAATGTTATTTTCTACTGAGTATTAAAACTACACTGTGTTAGTTAGGGGTGACAAAATGGGTTAGTCTGGCCTGTTTTAACCAGTCCCGCCTTTGGCTTGCCAAATATTGCTTGGGTTAGGTTGGCCCATTACTAAAAAATGAGTTGGATAATTCAATCTGTCCTGTCTCAAGACAGGATGACGAGCTAATCCACCACTTATTTTTTTTATTTTGTTTATAAATTATATATATATATGTTTATATAATATAAAAAATATTTATTTTTATTATTTTTAATTTTTAAACACAAAAACTTAAAAAAAAAAATAGTTAATGGATTAAGCATGCTAAACATACCGGACTATAGTGAATTAGTGGGTTAGAAATTTTAACCCAATCGTCTTTTTTTTCTTGCAGACCGGCCGGCCTAGACATTTTGTGGGATAATATATAACACTCTATTATATGTGTATGTGGGATAATATATAGTTTGCTTTATTATTAAGATGAAGGATATTTTTACTTTAACGCTACTTTATATAATTTAAGATACCATGTGATGGTAAGACGCTCAAAGAGAATTACTACATTCTTTGAAGCATGTCATTAATGTATAATTTTTTTTTCAAGAAATCACCTTCATTTAAGTTGAGTTAGATGATAGATTATGTTTAATATCAGTGTAGGTTATGTTTAATATTAGTATTTTGAAATATCTATATTTGCCGCTCTTTGTGTGTACATTTATATATAGGTTCATCTATAATGCATGAAAATAGTCAAAATAAAATGTGTTCAGTTTGAGATGAATATGATTATACTGTATGTTAAAAAAAAAAGGTAATTCTTTTGTGTAATTGCTGGATTTCTACTGCCACTTTTTTTTTTATACGAGTATAATGTATTTTAGGTTAGTGATATGAATTTGGAAAATATTTAAAAGCTTAATATATTATGTTAACCTTTTATTTTCTATACATCTACATCTTCTAATTAGGTAATTATACCTTGACTTAGTATGTAAATATTTTAATATTAATAACTTTAATTATTGTGGATATATTATATTATATTATATTATATGTGGTAATTGATTACGTGTTTGAAATTACAATTGTATTTTTGGGTGAAAATAAGTACTAGGAAAGGAAATAATGTTATAAGGTTATAAGAGTGCATATTCGAAATTAAATCATGATGATTTTTTATCTTAACTCTTAAATTTAGAATACAATTGAAGGTATATTTTGAATAACTATGAACATATTGTATCACACTTTATATTGGAAATTTGTTTGTAATGTGAACACTCCTTCATGTCAATGTGTTTGTATCTCAACCTTTAATTGTTTATCAAAAGGTTACCTTTTTAGTTAATCCATTTTACACCTCTTTAATTGTATGGTTGTTGGGTTGTTATAAATAAATACAAAACCAAAGTGAATATGATATTATCTTATAATTAATTATTTATTAATTACATTCTTTAAAATCCACTACAACAATAATTACTTTACTTAAGAACACAAAATTATGAGTTAAACCATAAAAACTATGGACTAATGTTTAGACAACAATTTTTTAGGCATAGCCTAGAGAAGCGTAGATGTAGGTAATAAGCCACGATTTTCAGTACTGCAATAATTTTAAAATCGTTACTTAAAATTCTCATAAAAGACAACGGTTTTGATATACATAGTCTTCCAAACTTCACATTTTCAACACTGTGAGCTCTTGACGTTTTCAATTTAAAATCAAAGAGAGGGAAGAAATTCAATTTTGTGTGTTTTTGAAACTAAGTTTTTCATTTCCAGTCAAAAAAGGAGAAAGAGAATATTTTTAATATAAAGGAGAAAGAGAATATTTTTAATATAAAGCTTTAATTTTTAATGTATTTTAAACCACATTTTTATGGATTAACCCACATTTTTTTACAAGTAACATTTATATAAATGTTGCTTAAGAAAATTTTTAAGTAACATCTAAAAAAAGTTACCTTTATTATATTTAGACCATATTTTTATACTCGTGATATCATGTAGTGTTGTTTAAAATCATTTTTGTTATAGTGACTATAGTTATAAGAAAGATTTTTTTTTCTCATCATAGTAGTGAGATGAAAACCGTACAAGCACAACATATAACAATGTGAAGAAATTAGTAAGTTATATATTTTGCCAATATTGAAGTTGTTTATGTATCAATTGGAGAAGGTGGAAATAATAATCAAAGTCACTGAATATTTTAGTGGACTTAACTTTATACTTGGTCACTATTACATTACATTACTTTTGTTAATCACTCATACATTACTTGGTTAATTGATTATATTATTAGTATAGCAAAGGTTATATTAACATATTTTTGCACAACAAAAACATGAGCTAGATCTGATTGACTTATTTATCCAAATTTGGTTAATACATCTAATGACAATATTTAGATCCAAATATGAACATTTTGAATATGTTATGCTTGCTTTAGTAATTAATGTTCCAATTACATTTATAGAGTTCACAAACAACATTTACAAACTTTTTTTAGATAAGTTTGTTGGAATATATTGTTTTAAAAGGGGACTGAATAAATTCTTAGACTTTTTCATGAACAAACAAGTGGATCATCTAACAATGAGCATATGCATATATAAAGGGAATTTTCACATACATTTTTTTTTTTTTAATTTTTACTTTTCAAATAACTATATTTTAAATTTTAAATGATTATCTTATCCATTTCACCTTTTAAATTACAGTCTTGTTAAATTTTTTTTTTTTTATGATTTATCTAAAATAAAAGAATTACCTACAAAATAAATAAAATTCATTTGTAATAAAATTAAAAAAATTATTTATATTTATTTCCATAATAATAAATTTTTATTTTTTATTATAAAAAAGTAACTAGTAAATATTAGAAGGATCCATTGTATAATGTATTTTAATTTTAATATGAATCAATCACAAGTATTAATTTTCGCAAACATTCACAAATAAAAACTTTTACACTAAATTAGTGCTCTTCAAAAGACCTTATTCGAAAACCTATATCGGAACCCCAAACCTTTGAAACAATTATTGGAAATGAAATAGCATATAGTTGAGATTTTTCTTAAATAAAAATAATTAAAACTAGTTAAATTTTGATAACAAAATAATTTAATAAGAGAAGCTTTGGCTAAAAATGATCGAAGGCAACCTAATTTTACAATTAACACTATTAAAAATTTGTTTTTTCCGTTCCCTCTTCCCAGCGCATGAAAGAAGAAACACCTGTATTGTGACATGATCCAGTAAGTTTTACAAACAAGTAACCTTTGCGTGTGTCTGGAATGACAGCCACGCGCTCACGAGACAAAGGTATATAAGAACAAGCGATGAGAGAGAGTTTTTCATCGACGCAGAGAGCGAGTGAGTGGTGGTGTGATCACCGTAGCAGCACCATCTTCCCCGTTCCGTTCTGTCGAAGCTTCCAAAACCATGGCCCAGATTGAACCATACCAGCTCCTAGAAATCAACGTGATTTCGGCCCAAGATCTGCCCCAGGTCTCCAAACCGGTTCGGGCCTACGCTGTGGGCTGGGTCCACCCAGACCGCAGACTCACCACCCAAGTTGACCATGAGGGTAACACCAACCCCATGTGGAACGAGAAGTTCGTGTTCCGCGTTGACGACCACTTCCTCAATTCCGACAACGCAATCATCATGATGGAAATCTACGCTCAGACATGGCTCAGCCCCGTCCTCATCGGCACCGTCGCCGTTCACGTCACCAACCTCCTCCACAAAAAAAGAAAATCCAAGACCCGCTTCGTGGAGCTCCAGATTCTCCGCCCCTCCGGTCGCCCCCGGGGAAACCTCAACATCGGTATCACCCTCCTCGACAGCGCCATGCAGAACATGCCACTATATTCCGAACTAAGTTTCTCCGGAAACGATGACCAACTAGAAACTAGGAAAAACAAAAAAGTAATTACCGAGGAGGACCGTGAAAAGCACTCGCCTTTGGAAACTGCTAGTGTTTTCACCCTACAACGTTGTCAGAGCGAGGAAAACGATTCCACCATCAATGACTGCGCCTACCGCGGGACTGCGCAACGTTACGGCTACGATGAGCAGGATTTGGACGTGGGTGTGCGGAAAGGCGGCGTCTTCAACGAAAACTCGCTCATTTCCGACGTGGGGCCGTCGCCATCGGTGGTGGCTGCGGCGATCGCGAAGGGATTGTACCCCATGCCGCCGCCGCGTACGGCCGAAAGTTCGATGATTGACGGGTGGTCGATGAATAGCGGAAATGAAGCTGTGGTGAAGAAGATGGAGAAGTGGAGGGCGGAGCTTTCTCCGGCATTTGAGGATTACGGCGAGGAGCAGAGGAACCCGAGACAGACGCCGCATCGCGTGGGGCAGACGCCGCACCGCGTGGGGCAGACACCGCATCGTGTGGGGCAGACGCCGCATCGCGTGGGGAAGACGCCGCAGCGCGTAGGAAAGACGCCGCAACGAGTGGGACATACACCGCAGCGAGTGGGACAGACTCCGCAGCGCGTGGGACAGACGCCTAGGCGTGGCGTGAGACGCGGCGAGCCGTTCTCGTGCTTTGGAACAGTGTTTGGGTGTGAGATTACGATTACTTGCACGAAGGGGAACCGGCAGAAGAAGAACGGAGATGAAAAGAGTCGTCTAACTGAGGCGTCGTCGTCGGAACTGACTTACGATGAATCCTTTATTTGAGGAATTAAGGAAAGGAACTAATGCATGCCACACTATACTCAGACAACCTCTTGAATGCAACCAAAAGGCCTTTTGTTTTCCTACATGAATGTATTTTTTAATTCATTATCATCATTTGTAATTATTTATCTAAATGTTTTTTATTTTTTTCATTATTAAAAATAAATATGCTATGCTTTTCATAAGGTTCGACGAATAAAATATAATAAAAATAAGAGAACATGCCATGATAAATTACGTGTATAGAAAAGGAAAATAACTTTTAACAACTTTACGTTATAATTTTACGCGATATTTTCTAAGTGATTTATTAGTTTTCTATTTTATTACTTTTAATATTTTAAAATTATTCATAAAATAATATTTTATTTTTAATATTTTAAAATTATTCATAAAATAATATTTTATATTATAAGAAAAAATTATTAAAATTTAGTAGATAAAATATATTTTTCATTCAAAAATTATAGGGATGATATAATATAAATTGTGTTTAAAACTCTTACGTTACTTCATCAGGTTTTTCTCCTTGTTTATTAATTTTTGATCGTTCGTTTTTTAACTAATTGAATTTATTTTTGTCGTTGACTTTAGACAGTTGATTTTCAACTAATTGAATGACTGGGTTACTTGCAAATGGAATTTCGACGTTTAAGTAAGTAATTAGTTTTAGTTAAGTTCCAATTATTTAAAGATAAAAAAAGTTCCAATTATTTTACCTATATTCTTTATTTATAGTGTTTTTAGTGGACTTTTATCTTTTTAAAGACTTAATCACAACCCAATAATAACCATGTTTATGAAGGTAATCAAAGGATTACCTTTTAAGCTTAATTGGTGTTTATTCCTTTGATCGAAGTTTTCGACTCCAACAAAATAAACGAACGATCGATATAAAATATTTTTGAGTCTTTACGCGATTCTCTCTTATAGATCAACTATTAATTGTTAGTCACAAATGGACTTCAACCAACATTATATTTTATATTATAAAAATGTATACACAAGTTTAAAATTATAAGTAATACTTATAGTATCTATAAATTATGCAAGATAGATATTATAATGGGTGATCATAAAATAGGACAATTGAAATAAGGTAATCGTCTTTTCTTATCCTAAGACACGTATTTTAAAATAGATTTAGTTCCTTTTAATTTTTTTTTTGAAACTAATAAGTTGGATTTTTATTTTTTTTTATATTGTTATAGATACGATAATTTACGATACACTCTTTATATACAGTGGCAGAACTTAAGTTTTGGTGAGGGAAGTCTTGACCTACCATTTTTTTTCATATATAAAATGAATATGCAAATACAAATAATTATTTTAATTTTAGTGGATTTTATTTTGTTTGGCACCTTAAAAAATGTTGTAAATTTATTTAAATATTTCCAAGCTATTGTTTGAACACCACTACTGTTTGTATGTTTAATGTTTTTTACAAAAATGTATTATTAATTTGGGACGATTGACTTTTATCATACAAGATGCCACTATCAGTTTCATGCATATTCTACTTTTGAGAAACATTTTACGTTTATCATTCATTCCATGATTGATTGAAAGAAAGTTGTTGATATTATTGCTGTTAAATCTATCCATTTTTCTATTCAACACCTACCTAATGTCAATAGAATGATATTTTTATTTTAAAACATAAAATAATTTGAAATGAATTAACGTAGAAAGTAAAAAATAAAAATTGGTGTTGGAAAAGGATATGAAGATTGAGAGGTGTGCATGAAAACTTCTCCATCTATAAATGCTATTGTAAAAGGTCACACCACTGTTTTCAGATGATAAGTTTATCCTCTTGTTAAATTTAAAAGATTTTTTTCATTTCACTTAAAAAAAATGTCTCCATCATTCTAAATATATTTTTTTTCCCGAAATACTGTGGACTAAAACATTTTGTGAGAGAATGAAGACTTACATAGTAAATCATTTTTCATAATTTATTTATTTTTGGTAGTTGAGAAATCAAAAGAAAAATAAATAAATTAAAACACTTTAAAAAATAGTATATCATCACATAGACCTTACATTATACAAGTAATCAACCTCACGCACCAAGTAAATTACGAAGATAAAAAATATGAACTAAAAAATTGAAAGGAATTAAGATTCACCAAAATTTAATAGAAATTGAAGAAAAAACGTTAATAATTACTGAACTAAAAACATAATTAATAGTAAAAGGCTATAAACAATTTAAATACTACAAAAATAGGATTTAACAAGAAAATAAATTCTCTCATGAAATAAAATAAAATTATAATAATGTTTATATTTCCTATAAATTACATTGGAATAATCCATCGCAGACAATACACAAATAAAAAATAGAAAATAAACTTAGATTTGCCAAAAATATTTATACACGTTTTTGTTAGTAATATTTTTAATTTAATTATACAACATTAATAATCATAAAGTAAATAATTATTATTATAAAAATACACACTGTAATATAATATACTTATACAATAAGCATACTTAATTATGGTATTTTCTTTAAAATTTATTATGTATATCTTATTTGACTAATATGCAAGATGAAATGAGCTCCTTCATGTTAGTTGATTGAGACAATAATCTCAACTTTTGTGCTAAGCATGTTTATCTCATTACTCTTCATTCCTTTCAACGATTGTCCATTGAAATTGCAGTCAATAGAACATAAGCTTGATCATAGTAGTTGAAGTACATTAATGGTGAAAAGCAACGTGTTATTTACGATTTATGCTTTTTCTGAGACGCAACATGGGACAGGGACACGTATCCAAATTGACACTGACATCCTCAATCGCTTCACAACTGTAACCCACAAATCGCATTTTTCTTCTTTGTTGTTTTGTTTTTGCTTCAACCACTTCATTTCCCTTTTTCTTGTCGCGTCCATTATTATCCACTTCGTTCTGCTCCAAGGTCATAGGAATTTTTCACTACACGTAAATAACTGGATTAAGAAAAAGTTAGTAAATATGTACTCTAATTCTTAAATTTAATATTCCTTTTCTGTTGTAAAACTATGCCCAATTGAGAGAAGAATATTTTTGAGAAGTGAAATGCAACAAAATTGATTTTTTTTTTGGTGGGTGGGTGGGGGAAAGTTTATGTTAAGCAAGACAGAGATATATATGAAGATGGTGAATAAGCAAGAATGCGTAGAAAGGTTATGTGAAGAGAGAAGAAGAGTGAAAGAAAATTAAATGGGCCATGGTTTTCCTCTTTCGTTGTTGTCACTGGTCAACGAAGATATAAAGGAGAGGAGAATAGTTCAAGCATTTTCTTGTTTTCCATCAACAACAAATTAAAAATCTTTCTCCTCTCTCTTCCAGCGTTTGGTTGTGGAGAGAGGACTCTGAAGAATAATAAACCATCTCTGCCACTTTCTTTGCTGGTGATGGTGTCAGAGATGTTTAGCTGTGACTGTTTTTGGTGGAACAGTGTTCCTGAATCCTACCCTTCTGAGCCAGAGCCCTTCTCTCTGCCAGCACCTCTTCCACAGTGGCCACAAGGTGTGTGCTTTTTTGTGTATCTTTAATGGCTGTTCTCTGCTTTTTCTCAGAATCGGTTTATATCCAACAAATGTTAGTAACTTAGTATGTGTTGGATTATAACAGCTGCGTTCCTTTTGGCATATACAATATTGAAGCTGAAGCTTGGATATTTACATTTTCAAACCTCAAATCAATCCCATAATTAGTTTACTTTTTTAGGATGGGATATGCTACACGAAGATTTAGACCATGTTCGTTTTTCCTGTGATGCTTTCAGCTATTCTTGTGTTGTTCCAAATTGATAGTTATGAATAACCCTTCTTGGTTTAATAATTGTGTGGATGTTTTCATGAGCTAGAGTTCCTGATGGTGCAATATTTAACAGTTTTTTTAGCTTAGAGCTCCTGATGGTGCAATATTTAACAGCTTTTTAGCTTAGATTAAGGAAGAGATTCGAAACTATTTATGTGTCACTCTGTTAACTTTGGGGTTAAACATGATTAATTGCCTTATCATTAATTATTACCTTAATATCAAATGTTTGTGAATGGTATGGTATCAGGTGGTGCTTTTGCTGGAGGAAGGATAAGCCTTGGAAGCCTAGAAGTTTTGAAAATAAGTAAGTTTGAGAGGGTTTGGAGCAGTAAAAGCTCACATGGTAAATCTCAGGGTTTTGTATTCTACAAACCTGTGGAGATTCCAGATGATTTTTTCTGCCTTGGTCACTATTGCCAGTCCAATGATCAGCCATTGAGAGGACATGTTCTTGTGGCTCGCGAAACTTCTTCTGAACTCAAAGCTGAATCTCCAGCTCTCAAAAAACCAATCAACTACACTTTGATATGGAGTGCTGATTCACCACACGATGGAAGTGGGTATTTTTGGTTGCCAAATCCTCCATTGGGATACAAAGCAATGGGCATAGTGGTTACCAACAAACCAGATGAACCTGAAGTTGAAAAAGTTAGATGCGTGCGAGAAGATCTGACAGAAACTTGTGAGACCTGTGATCTATTACTATCTATGAACTCAAAGTTTTCAAAAATTTCATTCAAGGTTTGGAACACAAGGCCATGTAAAAGAGGGATGTGGAGTAGAGGTGTATCAGTTGGCACATTCTTCTGCAGCACCTATTCTGACAATAAACAAGGGACAGATATTGCTTGCTTGAAGAATCTTGACTCCACTTTACATGCCATGCCAAACATAGAACAAGTTCATGCACTCATTAATCACTATGGCCCCACTGTGTACTTCCACCCTGATGAGATATACCTGCCATCATCAGTGCAATGGTTTTTCAAAAACGGAGCACTTTTGTGTTCAAGAGGCAGTGAGAAGGGTAAAGCAATAGATAACGAGGGATCAAACTTACCAAGTGGAGGAACAAATGATGGTGCTTTTTGGATAGATTTGCCTAGTGATAGTGAGGCTAGAAATAATGTAAAGAAGGGAGATTTAGAGAGTGCAGAACTCTATGTTCATGTAAAACCAGCTTTAGGAGGAACATTTACTGATATTGCTATGTGGGTGTTTTGCCCCTTCAATGGACCTGGGATACTTCAAGTGGGGTTGGTGAAGATTGAGATGAACAAGATTGGTGAACATGTTGGTGACTGGGAGCATTTCACTCTTCGTGTGAGCAACTTCACAGGAGAACTATGGTCTGTGTTTTTTTCACAGCACAGTGGAGGAGAGTGGGTGAATGCATTCAACTTGGAGTATATTGAAGGAAATAAAGCAGTTGTTTATTCATCAAGGCATGGCCATGCAAGTTTTCCTCATCCTGGGAGCTACCTTCAGGGAGCATCCAAACTTGGAATAGGAGCAAGGAATGAAACAGGTAGAAGTAAACTTAAAGTGGATTCTAGCAGCAGATACAAGGTTGTTGCTGCTGAGTATCTTGGTGAAGGAGCTATTGCAGAACCATGTTGGTTGCAGTATATGAGAGAATGGGGTCCTGCTATTGTTTATGACTCACGTTCTGAAATAGACAAGTTGATAGATCTGCTTCCTGTGTATGTCAGATTATCTGTGGAGAATTTGTTTGAATTGTTTCCTACTGAGCTTTATGGTGAAGAGGGGCCAATTGGTCCAAAGGGAAAGGCTAATTGGGAAGGAGATGAAAAGTGCTACTAGTTCACTCTCTTCTTCATCAGTTTTTCTATTTTTTTCATTCTCTGCTATATCATGTATGCTACCACCATTGCCTTGTTTCTCGTAAACATTTATCTTTTAGCAGAAGAGGTGAAAAGTAACGGGTTAAAAAATAGAGAGGAGAGAACTATATGAACAGATATACATGAGAAACGGTGTTTGATGCATTAGAAACATGAGAGACGTTGAAAACAACATTAACACTCCATGATCAATTATATAGTTCGGTGATGAAATACATGAGTCCTGTGTAATTTCCGCACGAAGTAAAATGAAATTGTGAATTAGAGACAACTTAATTGTTTTTACATGTTAAGAGACACATGTTTTACTATTAATATAGAATAATCCTTCCTTCACTTAAGATAAAACTCTTTTAATTGAAAATGCCTTCTATACTTAGATATTAAATTATAAAGATGTCTCTGTGGAAAATATCAATGAAGAATATTAAAAGTATTATTAATTTTAACTCAAGAATCATGCTAACAGATAAATAAATAAATAATATAAAGAGAAGGATACAACATTAATAGGATGTCAATACTCTCATAAAACTATAAGTATAATCGTTGTCTAATAAAAATGAGAGGATAACGATATATAAAAATTTATCCAACACATATATCACTTTTTCATATCTTTTGACACAAAATATATTTACACTCTCCAAAACAAAAAAATAATTCAAACCTCACCACTTTTGTTTCTTTTATAAAATAGGATAAATATGTTACTTGGTACTTTATATTAATTAAAAAAATAGATAAATATGTTTTTAGTTCCATAATTTTAATATCAAACTAAAATTTATCTTTATCTAAAATTTTAATATATTATAATTTTCAGAATTTTCAAAATAAATAATAATACATAAATTATTTTGATATGTCAAATATGTATCCTCACATGTTAATAAAAAAAAATTAATGTAATTAATAGATTAAAAATAATATATCAATTACTTTTTAAATTTAGAGATTAACATTTATCAAAATTTGAAATAAGAACCAACTTCCAATTTAATATTAAAATTTTATTACTAAAAATAAATTTAAGATTTTTATATTAATTACATAATTCTTACATAATTGTTTTAATAGATAAAAACAAATAAACAAGTTAAGAAAGAGGAAAAATCAAGATAACCGATTAAAAAAAAGAAACTAAAAGAATAATCAAACTTAATTACAAAATATAAAAAATATAAAAAAAAAAAAAATATATATATATATATATATATATATATATATATATATATATATTTACCTAAAACTTAATTAAATATATTCCAAAACAACAATTTTTTTATTTTATAAAATAATAGGAAAATTTACAAGATAAATTGTAATTGTAACATATAAGACTACTCTTGATTGAACAAACAAAAACACAAATAGTTCAGGTTAGAAAGAAACCATCCTCAGTCACTCGGCGAACTCCAAGACTCAGTCTTTCTCTCTGTTTCTACTTCCTCCATCCATCTATCTAGGTTTTCACTCAATGCGTCTATTTTACTATTTCTGATTAATTATCCTGTTTTATTCGAGTTAAATTGCAAAGAAGGTTAGTCTAATCTAATTCCTGAACTGTTTGTTTACTTTTTTTACTGTCTTTATCAGACGCGACACAATGGATTGGGCGTTCGTGCATAAAACGTGGGATAAGTGGGCTTCTACCAATGTTGGTTATTCTGGTTAGCAAGATTTTGCTTTCGAGCCACATTCATATGCACACATGTTTTTTTGTTATATCACCCTTTGGAAAATTAATTTTTGTGAATTATGTAATTCGGTGATATTAATCTCATATTTTTATCATCCTACTACTTCTAGGTCATCCGTTAAAAGCTGCTTTGCTAATCAATCATGACCCCACTGGACCATCTCGATTGTTATCTACCATGTAAGAAGGATTTGTGTTTGATTCTTGTTATGAATTTTATTTTATTTTATTGTTTTTATCTGGTGTGATTTTTTCTTTATGATAGAAAAGTACATGGAATGAGTAAACAATGTAATTCTGTTGCCTACAGTCTAGGTTATAAATAATTGAAGCTTCCATCTTGCTGTTTGGGTGAATTTTTATTCATATTGAACTTAAGCGAGTTCTGAATCTACTAACTTGTCTTAGAATTCCATGATAATACCATTTTATGTTGATCATACAAATTTTCATTGGTACCAGTGTTTATTTAACTCTTTTTGATGGAATACTGTATATTCTGATTGTGCTCTGATAAAGGTACACCTAGTAAGTAAGATTTTGTCATTGTTATTGCTCCAAGAACCTGAACTACTTGAAACAACAAAACAAGGGCCACTGTTGTTGCCTGAAACCGTGCTTGAATGAAGGCTTCATCAAGTACCCCAAACTAGCTCCACGAAGTATGGATACCCCTTTTACTTAAGGTGTCAAGAGTATCAAACACGTTTTCAAAATCGACTCCTCCTTGACACCTGTATGAGCACTAGTTCTATATTTTTTGCTGGCTCAGACACTTGAGCTGATATCTGCATATAACTATAGTCGTCAAAGAGATGAACATTGTCAAACTAATAAATTTTTAAACATTTAAAAAGCTCTTTCAGAATATAATATAAAATAAAGTAATTGCCCTTTTTACTGTTCTGATCACGACTCATTATCTTAAGGAAGGTGTAAAACTCAGAAAGTTATTTTGTCTTGAGAAGATAAATATACCTTTGCTGATATATAATTAATTTTCTTGTTTCTGGGATTATTCATTGAGAGACAAAGTGCTTCATTTTAAATCTTGATTAGCAATTACATCTTTTTTCATGTTTGTATTTAGTTTCATTTGATTATATGTATATATGGATGTCCTAGTGTCAAATATTTTAAACATAAGCCATGTTGTAATGACTCGGTGCTATGTAAGCCGCACAGATTCTTTTTTTCTCCTTCCACTTCAATAGTTTATAGCAGGTTCATTCCTTAGGATCAAATGCAATGTCCTGCCAGGTTAATATCACTGTATCGATTCAGCAGAGCTGCTACTGTTACATTATATGTTTTAATCCAAGAGCAAAAGTAGTTGTGACATTGTAAGTTGTTTTGTGTTTTTGTTTGAAAATCTCTTTTTTTTTTTTTTTTTTTTTTTTTTTTTAAAATTTTTTTTTTTTTTTTTTTTTTTAATACTGTATGTGGTTGAGGAGATTTAAGTATTTGTTTCTGAAAAGTTTGTGCACATTGCCTCCTAAACTTCATACTTGCTTTGTGTGGCACTTCTTTAGGTGGGATTTTCTTTTTTATTTCTAGAAATATTGGATTTCTCATTGAGCTATTTGATGCTGGCAGTGCTGCACAAGAAGGAATAAAAGCTAATCCCATTGAATTGAGTAACTTTATGGACTTCATCAAACAAAATAAACTCCAGACAGAGCTCTTCGTTATTGGATCCAATCAGTGTAAGCTCAAACTCAGCTGTCTTTAGTTTGCCTATATAATTAGTTGCGGCTTTCTGTTTTTCAACTTCTTTTATGTCCTCTACCATAAGGACATATGAAATTTCTGAAACCGAAGACTACAACACATCTAGGTAATATGAGTTTACGACTCTTAGATATTTGGGCTATGGTACAATAACTCTTGGAGCATGTATGGTATTGATAATTGTTTTAGACTGTATACTGTTGAGGGATAATAAACTGTGTTCTACTCGTACACGTAGAGTTATGAACTCTGTAACTTTATCTACTACCGTGGTGCATTGTAGTTTATCTTCTGATACTTTACTAATGGAAATTTGAATGACAGACTTGGTCACATCAATTCATGAGAACTGGTTTAGTGCAAGGTGTATAAACACGTCAAAGCCCGCTGGTGAAGGTGTTATTGTTATACAAACAGCAGCATACATCTTGGTTGCTCTGTAAGCATATAATTCAAATTCAGCATGTTTATCATGGATCATCAATGCACTATTCAGTCTGCGTATTCTCATCATTCAGTTTCACAGGTATGAAGGTTCCATCGGTCCAGCATCTCGTGCTATGGCAGCTGCTGATCAGTTAACTTGGCAATTAGGGCGAAAAAATCTTTAAAATGGTCCTGCAGATCTGTAGCATCCACTAACCACAAGGCTAATCATTTCTGTTTTCACTCCAATTTTTGTTCAGATGGTTGCAGCCATGTATCTTGGTGATGACAGAACCACATAGATGACAGTGTACGAGAGACAGGTCTTAACCCTTGTTATGTGTATTATTGGTTCATCTCAACCATTAATATTAAATTCAGAACAACGAATATTCATGTTGATATAAACATGAACAAAATTATTTTAAATATCAAATGGTTGCTATAATTGATTTCATGCTGGTTTTGTAATCTTGCGTAAAAAGTATTTTTGTTCACAGGTCAAACAAATCAAAATAAAATACCTGAAAACCATTTTTCACATAATGTATTCAAATAGAAATCTCATTTTTATAATCAATTATGACAATAATGATTTATAAATATAAATAATTATTCCAGTGCTTATTTAAATAAGTTGCAAACTAAATAATTTTTTATACGGTCACTTAATCAGAGACTGGTATGATAGGCTAATGGATTGGTCCAATTGCTAAAATCAAATTAGTAAGCTCAAACACACACACATTGAAAATAAACAAATCACTTCTAACTGAAAATTAAGAAACTTCAAACTGAAAATAAACCTTCTTGGATAAGAAAATTACTTAATCACAACTCAAAATCCACTAGAAGTATCAATTGTACTGTGATTTATCCAGAGATATTTCACAATTGGAATCAAGCTTTCGAAAACTTATGAAGGTTTTGCCGCATATTCCACTCTGGAAGAATTGAGCTGGAAATTTCTTGTATGTAAAATGAAATTTTACTATTTTTTTTTTCACAGGTAGGAACTAAACGTAGGTTAGAGAATTTATAAGAGTTGACACTGCTAAACTGAATTAGACTTCTAAAAAAAATGTAAATGAATAAATGCCTATAATAACTCATTTTTTTAATAGTTTTCTTGCTATATTTTCTAAAGAAAATAAAAGGACTTAATTTTGAAAAACAAAAATTTAAAAGGACTCAAATTTTTTTTCTCGTACCTAATACACATTAGAACAAAGAAAAGCTTAAAGAATAGAAAAAAAAGGCTTTTGATAATTATTGCGATTTATTCTCGGTTTCCTCGAAAAATGATAGAGTGGGAGGCAGCGTTATACCGTGGAAGTCACCGCAGCAAATTAGAAGTCGCAAGCACGCAGCCAGAGAAGACAGCCAGAGTTCTGGTCAGAGACGACGGAGAAAAGCAAAGCTGGAAAATTCAATTCAACTTTCAACTATTGTGTAACCCGCCACGATAAATTCAAGTCAGAGCCCAACTGAAAAAAGGAGAAGGTGGTGGCGAATCGGAATCGAGTTATAATGAAACCAAACAGTGTTACTTGGTGGCTATGTTCGATCATTTGCATACTTTTAGTTTGTGTTCAATTTCAAGGGTGTGTGGGATCCAAGACCAAGAGAACGGATGAAGCTTACGTCACTCTTTTGTACGGAGACGAATTCTTGTTGGGTGTTCGAGTTCTGGGAAAATCAATACGCAACACTGGATCCAGCAAGGATATGGTCGTGTTGGTCTCCGATGGTGTCTCTGATTATGCCAAAAACCTTCTCCGGGTAATCATCAGCACCGTCTTTTTAATGGGTCTTCCACAAGATTTGAAATTTTCAACTTTATCTTTCTGCTGACACCTTACTTTTTGTGTGGTTTGTGTATTAACTGTTGATTGGTGGATTTGTTGAAGGCTGACGGGTGGATAGTGGAGTTGATTAGTTTACTGGCGAATCCTAATCGAGTGCGTCCAAAGAGATTTTGGGGTGTCTATACAAAACTAAAAATATTTAACATGACTGACTACAAGAAAGGTAGCATTTTTCTTTGGGCCTTTTATGTGTGTATATATATGATCTTAGTGTAGATATGAGGATGGACTTATAATTCTCATATATGTTGCGAGTTTAATTTTCATGCTGTCCCTGAATAAAGACTTCTACGCTATCAATCAATGAAAAATCATTTTAAGTATGATTTTTAAAGCTGCTGTTCTAATTAAATTCTTGCTTTTGAAATTAGAGCATGTGATATGCTCTTGCACTTAGTTAAAGGCTTCTTATATGTTCAGTTAGTTGGTAGTTGCTTTTGGATCAATTGAAATTTAAAGAGACAATTTAGGGTTTTGACTTTAAGCTTTCTTTCTTATAAGGGGTCCAATGTGTGGCTTATTGGCTGTTTATATGCTGAATGTTCTGAATGTTCTGAATGTGAATGTGCAGTTGTTTACCTTGACGCGGACACTATTGTGGTTAAAAATATTGACGATCTTTTCAAGTGTGTGAAATTCTGTGCAAATTTAAAGCATTCTGAGAGGTTGAACTCGGGAGTCATGGTGGTGGAGCCATCTGAAACTGTTTTTAATGACATGATAAGCAAAATAAAAACTACTGCATCTTACACAGGAGGTAAAAACAATTTCTGGGTAGTTTTATATTCAATTACTTTGTTCTTATGAAGTTTTCTTTTTGTTTTAATTGCTATATTGCTAGATATAATTTAAACTGGGTAGCTTTTTAACAATGGTTTTCATCTGTTTTGTCTTCTTTTGACAGGCGATCAGGGTTTTCTGAATTCATATTTCTCTGAATTTCCCAATGCACATGTTTTTGAGCCGAATTTGAGTCCTGAGGTGTTGAAGTCCAGACCAGTTCCTGAAATGGAGCGACTATCCACACTGTACAATGCTGATGTCGGTCTTTACATGCTCGCTAATAAGGTACTAAAATATAGGTAACAAGGGGTAATGAGTAATTAGAGTCAGTGAGGCATGAGAGATATATTCCCCATTTTAGCTTAATCATGCTGGATCTGCTCATTCGAGTTCAGTTGAGATGGAAGATGCACTAGGTTTGGTTGCACAAATGAATGATTATCCTGTCTGATATAGTACTACACTTTGATGCCTGTCCAGATGTGATTTGTTTTATGTGTGCTGTCTTTTCATCAGATAATTTTTGTGATCATTGGAATAAATTATAGCATTCAAGTGACCTCTATTAATGTTGACCAAGGATTTATTTAGTGCTTCTATAGAATAAAAAATTCACTGTAGGCTATGTAGCAGCTTTACAGTTTTTTTTTTTCCACCAGCACAAATTCTCATGCAAGCAATCAATGAAGTAATAACTAATTGATTGTAGGCAAACATACGTTAGGCTCTTTCCCAATGGAAAACCAATGTAAGAATCATCACATGTTAATCTGAGCTTATTAATGAATCAAGGACTCTGTGTTGATCGGTTTGTCATCATCTTAGCATTTTCTTATTGTCTGGTATTTGAAGCTTGCTTTTTAGGCATGTGTGGTTTGTAGAAACTTTTGCTTGCAATAAATTCTGAAATGTTCTCCCTATTTTTAAAACTAGTGGTAGGTGTGTGGAAATTATTTCATTTAGAAATCAGTAGTTTCTTGTTAAGATTTAAATCCTATTTTAGAACTATGTTCAATGACCCTCCCCCATATCTTCATATGGTAAGGAGCCTTTCATCTTTCAATCCTATTACCTAACATTCCAACTTTCATGTTGATCAATCCAGTGGATGGTAGACGAAAATGAACTGCGTGTGATTCACTATACACTGGGCCCCCTTAAGCCTTGGGACTGGTGGACTTCTTGGCTTTTGAAACCAGTTGATGTGTGGCAGGTAATTTTGGAAGTCAATTATCATTTTTCGTTGTGATGTTGTATTATAAAAGATTTTCTCATTGTCATATTCACAAAGACCACATTTGTTATATGAAGATTACTGACTTGTGTGTTCTAATCTTGGTGGTTTGCTTTAGGATGTAAGAGAACAGCTTGAGGAATCCCTTCCTGGAACTGGAGAGGGGCAAAATCCTAAAGACAGTTTTCTTGTGAAATTTCTCTTTTTGCTACCTCTATGTGCCTTACTCTTCTTATGCTATCGTTCATTTATGAAGGTAAGCTACAATGGATTCATATTCTTGTCTAATCTCTTAGCATTAAACTCCCTCAGCTTTATGTAAGTCTCATAACATTGTATTATTTGTAGAATCCTGGGCACTTCAGTTCAGTTTGTAGAAGCTCGATATTTGATCAAGTTAGACACCTTTATTATAAGATTAGATCAAACGGGCCACTTTCTTATACTAGTATTTCAACATCAACGACTAATTCAATCCATCAGGTTTGTTTTCTCTTCTGTCTTCTGGGTGGGGATTTGGATCTTACCATTCAAGGACCTCACATGATGAAATCATTTGATGAAAAACTTCCTGTGGGGATTCCTCCCAAATCCCTGGCACCAACTCCAACATTCTTTCCGGCCCAGGAAACTTTGTCTATGTGACTGACTATCCATATCATCAAATGACCTGATCATGTTATGGCTTTGAATGATAGGATGCTTATCCTCTAATTGGTTGAACTTAATGCTTAGATTTATATGTGTTTTGAACATACTAAGATTTATTTCTATGGTGTCATGCAGCTCTTTAATGGCCCTCAGAACAAGGTTCCTGCTTATTTGGGTGGTGTTTCTGTCTGTGTCTGCTTTATGGTTGCAGTGGTGTCTCTGGGATTATCCCTCTTGATTGTTCCTCGGCAAGTGATGCCATGGACTGGATTGCTTTTGATGTATGAGTGGACATACACAATTTTCTTTATACTATTTGGAGGTTATCTCCGTTTGATTTATCAGTGGGGAAAAATGGTGGGATCACGAGTAGCATCCTCCTTGTCAGATCCTGGGTCATCCGATCATGATTCTGAAAAACGTATGTTCTTCAAGAGTGAAGCTGTTTTTCATTGAATTCAGATACTGAGATACTTTTTTCTGCTATAATATTTTTATTGAACCTATATGCTCTCTTTATTACAGGTCATCAACGATCGTTGTCATCTTGTGACGTTGCTACATGGTACTATGGTTTAGGCATGGCTTTGTTGGCCATTGCAGCTCCATCATTGCCTTGTCTTTTTGGAATAACTGCATTGTTTGCAAGGTAACTTGTTTTCCAAAATACATCTAAAAAGTTTTTTCTAATTTTGAAGTGGATGTAGAAGTAGTTTTGGAACTAAAAGATCAGAATTATTATGAAAAATTTCCTTGAATTTACCTTTACATATTTATTTTCAACAGGTTAGGTTTGATGGTTGTTGGTGGCATAATATTGGCTTCTTTCATGACATATGCTTCTGAACATCTTGCTAACCAATCATTTCTTAAAGGCTTTGATGAACGTGACATTGCTCGAAACAGCAACTTGTGTTTCCCATGTTGATTCCATAACCCATTCCCTTTTTCAAATTACATAAGTAACCTTGTTTTTGTGAAAAATGTATGTAGGGAATTTTTGTCTATCTTCTAGCATTGTAATTTTATTTTGTCGAGGTTTTGTTGTAATATTATTGGTTTTTTTAGATGATGACCTTATATTGAAATCACACGTAATAGAATCTCCGAACAGTTTTACGTGGTTAAACTTCATTGAGTTAACGTGGGTGGTACAATGGCAAAACGGACTGGGTGACTTATCAGTCCGTTTTTTTAAAATAAAAATAAAAGTAAAATTAAATTTTAATTATTAATTACAATGAAATAATTTAATATCAGAAGATAATTATTTTAATCTTTTAAATTAGAAACATTAATTAAACAATTAAAATTTTAAAAACAGATTTCGCACGGAAATATAATACAATTTTATATTTATTTTGCATTTAGTTGGACTATATTAAATGTAGTTTTTTTTATAGAGCCTGTCAATTTAATAATGAATTTTTTTGATTTCAATGACTTTGTGTTTCAAACATATTTTATATTATATGTTTATTGTCGAAAGAAATATACTATTACCCAATTGGGTAAGGATTCTGTTAAATTATAACGGGAAAACGAGTGAATCAAGAAAAATGTTTAATACACACTTAACTAACATGGTGACATACACTTTTATCTACGCATAAAAACAAAAACAAAATGAGAAAAGGTATTTATTATATATAATGTAATTAAAAAGTTAGAGACGAGTATAAATACGTGGATCGCCCACGTAATCGTGTGGATTCGAGTTTGAATTTATTTATCTTCGGTAAATTTAACGTAAATTTTATTGTGCTATAAGCAACTGATAAAGCATAAAAATGACATTTATCACCAATCATATTAATATTATCATGTATGAATAAGGGGTTAGCTTTTTAATTTTTAAAAGTCAAATATAAAAATTTACAATTCATTGATAACATTAAGTATACATTAACACAATGTAAAAACTAAAATTATGGTTAAATATGTTTTTGTCCCTCAAGTTTCAGTAAAATTTAGAATTAGTCTTTTTGAAACTTTTGAAATTTAGTCTTTTATCTTTAAAAATGCGTAAATTGTCCTTTTAATCAAATTTTGTTCAGTTTATAGTTTATATGATGTTTCAAACGCGTTTGATGATAATATTTGAGTTAGCATTTAAGCGAAAATGGGTCAAACTATGTAAACAATTCAAATACTATCATGAAATACGTTTGAAACGTCAGATAAACTTAACAAAATCTGGTTAAAAGAACTAATCTATATATTTCGAAAGATGAAAGACTAAATTACAAAATCTGATTAAAAGAACTAAATCTATATATTTCGAAAGATGAAAGACTAAATTGGTCAAAAGTTTCAAAGAGATAAATTTCAAATTTTACTGAAACTTGAGGGAGGAGTCAAAAACATATTTAACCCTTTAATTTATACAAAAACTATTGACATTAAAATAAAGCCAAATTCAAATTATGTACAAAGGTTTCTCTACAAGTTAATTTTTAAAATATAAATCACATATTTCTTCCATAATAGACACCATCATGTTTAAGTCTAATGGAGTTATTATCCATATATTTAATTTTGCTCATCTATGAAAAAGAAAAAATATACTTTTGTACCTTCACTCCCTTCGATTTTCTTGGTTTCTGAATGTAAAAAATAATGGGCAAATAAAAATAGAGAAAATAGCTATGTATGTACAATGAGAAAAGTTTGGGTTGAAAGTCGTCTTGACCAATGAGTTATTTCTTTTTGCACCTCTATAATTTTAACCTGCATTTGCATTGATTTTTATATTTTACAATGAATAATTTGGAATAAATAAAACATATATTTTGAATTATATAATTTGTATGTTTTAAATTCTGTTTTTTGAGATAAAAAATATATTTTATTATATCATTTAAAATACAAAATATAAAAATATATTTTAGATTACCCATCAAAAAAATATAAAAATTTATATAAATGCCAGAAGAAATTGTCGATAGAGCCTGATCCACAATTTAATCCAACCCATTAAGAATAAAAGCCCAAGCAGTCGAAGCGTTTCTTGTGTCAAAAAATGTTCTTCGTTTGTCTTAGCTTCATCGATCGAATCAATCGACAAGGGCAAGCATGCACCGCAACCACTCTCCTCTGAAACCCCAATTTCCATGAGTGAGTGAATCCATTTCCGTTTCTTCTAAATTCAAACAATCTTTGCATGCAATTATCCTGCGATATTCAGTTTCCGTTTATTTATTCACAGAAGGGATTAATTTGTTCAAATTTTTTTAACTAAATGCAATCGGGATTCATTAGTTCTTGTTGATTAAGAAATGGCCTCCTGCAAGTCGTGTTGGTAACTTCTTATCATCCTCAGAAAAGTAGAAAAACGAGTTTAATATCATTAATACGTTTCACTTTTAACTGAGAAAGCCACATTCAACCCCTTTTCAGGAAACAAAAAACGATGTCAATTCATATAAAAATGGTGTATAAACAACTTGACCTCAGGTTTTTCCTCTGATTTCTTGAACCCTGAATGAAATGGGTTTTAATTTGTACATTTGTTGCAAAATCTAGACCAGTGGTGAACATAGTGTTATTTGATTTGTTTTGTTTATCATTATACAATCAATGAATGAACTTATGCATCCCATTATCAGTTAACAGATATCTGTGTTTCTCTTTGTTTCTTCTGAAAATGCTGTTAGTTTGTGCTTAGCAGGATATAACTTGCTTGACAAGAATGGAGAGGATGAAAAGAATCAATGTCAATGGCTCTGCACTTAACTGCGATGATATCCTGCATGAGATCCTACTTCGAATACCACCATCAACCATCACCAAATTAATTGTTGTATCAAAAATATGGCTGCGAGTAATATGCAGTTCTTCTTTTCGTCAAGGCTACACGAAACGATGGGGGCAAAGTTTCAGACTTGTGGGGTTTTTTGTATGCAACTTTTTGTATCTTGGAAGACCTCGAGATGGGTACCGTCGCCCTCGTTGGGAGCCTGCACTTCCGTTCTTGTCCACTTGTAGAGAGGGTGATGATTTGAAACACTCTGGAATCCTCAAACGTCTCGGGTATTTCATTGATAGTTGCAAAGGCATTGTTCTTTCTGGTTTCCATCCAAAGACATATTATGTGTACAACGCTGTCTCCAAGCAAAAGCATCAACTCCCAGAACCTCAGCAGTTCTATAAAGTTCTGTGCATGGCATTGATTGTTGAGGAATCCCTTGATGGTGACACATGCTACAAAGTGATCCGAGCAAGGTGTGAATGCAAGCTTAAGGAACGCAACAGTGTGTCAATTGAGACTTATTCATCAAACACTGGAAAATGGAAGCAATCGACTCTGATGTGCTCAACATCTTTTGCATTGCGCCCGAGAACCGCAGCTATGGTGGTTGGAGGGGTTGTACACTGGTTTGCAATGTGGGGGAAACTTGCCATTTATGATCCTCGTCTTGGAGATAGGTATATAGCATTGATTAGACTACCAACAGCTGTGTTAACACGTGAGCATGAGGAATCTGTTCTTGGGGAGTCATCAAATGGGGTTTTGCAGTATGGTCAGAGCAATAACCTTGGTGTGGAGATATGGATGCTTGAGAAGGAACCAGAAGATAAGGATTCATCTGTTTACTGCAACTGTACTCGGATGAAGTACAAGTGGGTGCTGAGATGGAGATTAAATTTTAAGGTATTGTGGAAGCAGATGCCATCTTTGAGCACACATTCTAAAGAAACCCAGTTACTGTCATTCCTTCCACGGAATTCAACGTCTGTGTTCGTAAGATCAGGGTGGAACATTTTGCTGTGTGATTTACAGACCAAAACGGTGGAAATTGTTAATTATCAGGGTCGAGGAGGTTCCATTTCTTGGGAATCTAGCAAAATAGTTCCTTACTTTCTACCATCTTGGCCACACGCATCCTGTGCCTCGTGATGACATGAAACAAGGGAATTTTAGGGACTTATTTACTTCTATTTTGATGGAACAGAGAATTTTAGGGTCTTGCTTTTAACACATATGCTCATAGTAGTAGGACCTTCACTTCTCTTATAGATTCGGTGGTGTACATGCCGGTAGGTTGGTGTTTTGTCAAACAATGAAAAATATTACCTTTTTGCTCATGTTTTTTAGGTCTTTCCCTAGAAGAAATGAATATAAATTTGTAGGAATGTTTCTGGTGCATATTAGGGATCTTGTGGAACTTCTAGTATGAATACGGGTAAAAGCCCTAATCATTTTTGGGTCCTTTAGTGCTAACTAAGTATGAAAGCAAGATTGTTTTGGATTTTCTTTTTTATTTTATTTTTGTTTTGAAAACTATTTTATAAAACAATATTTAATCTGAGTACTTTAAGGTAATACTTTGTTTGTTTTAAGAGGGAAATAGAGAAGTAAAGTATAAGGATATAAATTATAGTAAACAAAGAAAGTAAAATAGAAAGCTTGTTTGGATGGACAAAAACGCAAGAGTAAAAAATAAGTAATTTTATCTAGTTGGAGCAGTGTAAAGAATAGAAAAAAAAAAATAAAAAAAATTACAAGATATAGAAGTTTTTATCATTATATATAAATGTAAGAAAGAATATGATTGAGTAGTAAAAAGTCTAGGGGATGAGGAGATATATAAGGTTTTCAAACGCTATTTTTATTTATTTATTTAAATTGCTGTTGTGTTAAAGATAACGGGATTCTTCAAATGTGTCCGAATATTACTCGTTGTCGAACTGAATAGCAGTACTGATAATGTTGTTTTTAAAGGTTTTTATATTTTTTTTTTTTTTTTTTTTAAGTTGCTGTTTCTTTAAATGCTGTTTTATTTTACTTTTTCTTATCTCTACTCTTTAAGTCAACGGCTGACCAAATTGCATAACAATCTACCATAATTAATGAATTAGTGGAAGCTTTCAAACTTACAGCACTTATCATAATACCATGTTCTCCCATTTGTTTTCAATTTATTATAATACCATGTTCTACCATAATTAAGAAAGTTTCAATTTTAGTTTTTTAATCATGCTCTCATTTATGCTTACTTTAAAACTTAACATATTAGAAACAATAGCTAATGTCTATCATATTAGAAAGTTCAAACATTAATTACATTTCTTAATTCATGCCTTTTTTTAAGTAAAGAAATGAAAAAAAATATAAAGGGAATAAAATGGAAGAGGCCTAATTCTTAATAAGAATAAGAAGATATTGTTAGATGTGACAGATAGATAAATAGAGTTACCTCTTTAGATTATTATAAAATTGCAAGTATTAATCGATTACTCAGTTTGGCAAACTCGTTCATTTTTTTATCATAAAAGTTATAGTTAATGAGTTTTCAAAGTCTAAGCGAACATTAAAAAATCATATGAAATAAAATCATGGATACCTGTAATGTCATGAACTAATCTGGGCCCTTCCCTTAGTAAAAGAATATATCAAAATTCATTTTGTTTAGTAACAGGTTAAAATAGAACTCGAAAGTAATAAAATAAACCGAAAAAGCAAGTAAAGCCGTAATGTCCATGAACAATGTCTTTTGTTGATAGAGGTATTGGTGAAATTCCTATCTTTCTAGGTACAAAATCTTATCATCCTATGAAAAAGAAGGTACCAATGAGTGACAAATGTGGAGAAAAAGGACGGGGAAATTTGTAGGGAAAAGGACTTGTATCCTTTTGACTCCCACCCAAAAAGCTAGGTCTACTATGACATCCCCTTCTCAAAGAAAGGTAAATTTCTAATGAATACAATATTCTTTGTGGAAATCAATGCAGAAAAAAAAATCAGTTTCCCCGTTATAAAACCTAACTAAAAATGATTTAATGTCTGGACAATGGTGAGTGGCATTGGGTGAATTCTGCTACGAAATCTGTCCGTCAGGGCGTGGCAAGAGAAAACTAAAGCCAGTGTTTTCACGTAATAGTTGTGGGGGGTCTAAATCAGAGACATCTATCAGTTCCTTCGACTTCGCCAAATCATCGACAGAAAACGGAATGCTGCAAAATATGCTTACACGCGGTAAATAACAATGTCAAATAAACTAAGTATGAGAATTATTGGTCATTCATGGAACATTAAATGTGAGTCAAATAAAACATTAATAAGAGTTTTAAAAACAAGATGAAAATCTGAACAACTTGTATTTCATGGTTCTTACCTTGAATCATCATCCAACAGGAAAGAATTACTGACTGCATTATTAGAATCTTCAGTCATCAACACTCTCATATTGGATATAACCTGGAAGAAAACAAAGATACGCAAAAGCTCAGCATAAGTGTACGTCTTCGATATGAAGTTATCATGGCTTTCAGGCATAGTTTGAGTGATAGTTTGAAGACATACATCAGGGGATACGCTATGTGTGCCATATTTGTCATCCCAGTACATGGTGCCTATCCGATATAGCTGCTGTATGCTGAGGACCTGTGAGTAGTGAAGAATATTAGGTATTCGGGAAAGTGAATTTTAAAGTAGAAAGTGAAAGATGGTTTAACTTACTGGGCACAGGTCATGACTTATTTCTTGCAGCGTTTTCCTTGGTTTCTGATGTATGACCTAAATTGGGAACACCAGTTTTTAAAATTTACTATCTGACCATTAGAACAAGTACCATGCAGATGGATACAGGCAAGATAGATACCAAAAATCCAATAGCCTGTCTTATATGTCTGAGCTCATCCCATGCCGAACCACAGTACTGCATCCCCGAGAGAGAAGGGAGAGGGGTGAGGTTAGTATTAAAAGAGAATTGCAAAGCATAACAGCACTGTAAAGTAATGCACCTCATCTGTGGCGCTACAGCACCAATCCTCCAATTCACTCAAACCAGATCTCACATATTCTCCATTACTAAATGAGCAGCACTCCCGTCTTAGAAGAAGACTATAAAAAAAATGAAGAAGCGAGATTATAAAAATGAGAATTAGATTTCCAGAACCCCGATACAACGGAAGTCGAAAAGACTAACCTGTTAAAAAGTTGGACGTTGATGAAAGAAAAAATTTGAGTGAACACCTTACGAACCAAATATGGGGGAACCTGCCAAAATGAAGCAGAGGTTAGATAAAGCCGAACAAACATATTTTACTCCAACAACACTAAATAATACATGAATAATAATAGCTCACCAAAGAAAAAATGAACACAAAATGATGGAAATAGATAAAATACATTTACCTCCTCGAGTATCACAAAATCATGTAGCACAATTCCGATATATACTAGCTCCATTTTATATAACATTTCAAAGACAAAAATATCACTGTAAAATTAAAAAAACAAATGTTTTTTTCCCTAGTGTTGTTATGTGTTTATTGAAAAGTCAAGTGATCATCTAAGTGACCCTTGGCATATGATATAATGTTGACATGCGAAGCTTTGAAAAGTTTTGCAAAATCTCTAAAATAAATGTTATTTACCTTAATATCAATATGAGGAATAAAGAATAGTAAGTTTAAATTAAAAAAAAAAAGATCAAAGACTATTTTATAGAGATCAAAATTAAAGCTTACTTATTTTACATTAAATAAACATTGTTAAGCCTATTGGAAATGAGAAAACAAAATGACTAATTTAGGAGACAAATGGAGATTGTGTATTTCATTATAAAGCCTATGATTTCATTATAAATTATAATAATGTATTTAGTATGACGTTCGTTTATCTATGCGCAGAGCCAGAACTCCATTGCTAGCAAAATTTGTTGTGAGAAAGCACCGGTTAAAAAAGAAGATAAGGGGATAAAGTCAAACGATGTTGGACTAACATGATTTGCTTTCAAAGTAGTCAAGAAGTTCCCAAGGCTCTTAACTATCCCCTGCCAGTGAGCAATCAAAGCTTTCTGGGCTTCAGTGTTTGCAACTGAACGTGATGATCCCTTCACCAAGCTCGCTCTGGATGTTCTAGGTGCCTATCTCATCATGTCCAAACGGTACACATTGAATCAGTGAATTTAAAAGGCAATGTAGAATGGAAAAGACTTATAAATTTACTTGGTAGTAATGGCGAAATTGTTATACCTGGATGCATAATCCAAGCAAGGGAGAAATTTCTTTCTTCAAGTTATCTCGAATCATTCCATATATCTTTTCCACATAAGCTGTAAGCTGCTGTTTGAAAAGAAGAGCAGGGTACTTGGCTTCAACTTTTAACGTATCTACACCGCTCATGCTACCATTGATTAGGGGAAGAGTGACTCCTGCTGGAGTTCCACGGAAACTCTGAAACAAAGGTCACAAAACTTTAGTTGTCTAAAGATGGAAAGTTTTGAACTGGACTTAATCCGTTTAAATAAGTAGTTGAATTTACATGTGTCACCCTCCCGAACAGACTCCCTGATGAAGATCGACGACGTTGAGGAGCCATTCCAGCTGCACCACTTGCCTTTAGTGTGCGCTGTAGTAACAAGACAAGTGTAGAGGCATTGGATAACCAATAAGCCAAGACCTCATTATTATCCTGCGTCTGATGTCAAATAAAACTTATTAGTGACAATAAACATGCTAAAGGAGGAAAAAAAGGAGAGAACTATTACACCAGTTTAGCATTTTACACCTCAACTGCGTGACCAATTGTTTGGATTAGACGATCAAAAACGCTAGTACGGTCCACTTCAAATGATCTCCAATGCAAGAGGCATTTGTAAACGATACAAGTAGCAACTGGTCTGTTCCCAGAAAACCCCAGGTTTTGTTGTATGCATCTAATGAGTAACTCTTGATTCTCCTGTTGTTTCTCATTAAGTGACTTCTGTGGTTTATCCTCCACTTCAGGATGTTCCCTATGGTTCATTGATGTGCTATGCATATCCTGATTAGTTTATAAAGTGAGAAAGAAAATAAGTCAAATACTCATATACATATCCAAGAAAAAGTAACAGATTTAAAAAAAAAAAATAGTTACCAAAGTTGACTTTGCTTCCGTTCCAATATGTCCGCCATCTGGTCGCTGTAAACAGACAAGAAAATGTCATACCCGCTTTTTACATTTTATCAAGTTTATGAGATTCATTTCAAAGAGTACCTGTATAACTGATCTAGAGCGTCCTGAGAGGAACTTATTGGGTGTCATCGACACAGCTTGTTGACGTAGAACTTGATTTTCTGATTCTGAATTAGCAACTTTCTCTTCTAGCCTAATCAAAGAAATGAGATTTTGGTCATTCATCTCACCAAACTAAGTGTAGATACATACCATCCATATATTACTTTTCAAGATAAGATTTTAAAAAATCAGTTATAAATTTATCCGAATAGAATAACAACATTAATAATAACTAATTTTACTCAAATAGGAAGAGAGAGAGATAGAAAGAATAATGTTTGATCACTTTACCAATAATATTATCATACTTCTCGTGAAAAAGAAACTCCAGAAAGAATTAGGTACACTCTAATCCAATGTTTTCCTTGTTGATTAGCATGGGAAAACGGTGACATTAAGTTTAATTTTTATTATTTATATTACCTGGTCAAGGATTCTTGTAGCTGACGAACCTTCTTCTCTGTGTCTTCCAATAATTTACTCTTTTCTTCACAATAAGCTTGGGACTCTTTATATTTCATTTCAAAGTCATCAGCTTTCTGTTTCTCTGACTCAAGGGAGGTCTGAGAAGATAAATCCAATTTAGATGAGATAACCATTATAAAAGAAGAACTTAAAAAGAAAGTATGCTCCTTAGGCATAAACATTTAATCATTCTTATTATTGGAGATTGCATACCAACTAAAGATATGACCAAATTATAATATATAAATGAATACAAACCTCACATTACAAATTAGTTTTGTAAAATTAAATTAGATTTAAAACTCACAATTTCTGGGATGGTATCTGATACGAACATAAAGTTGGAAGGGCATATTAGTAAGATTCAAAATGTTTGAGAGGAAGAAGTGAAAACCCATTTCATGGGGACCACATGCACACACACTGATTTTCCTGATAACAGAATTGCTTACGTGGCAGGGGAAGGGAATGTAGGGAAACTTTTACGTTTTGGCGAGAGAATAGGAAGTACAAGGGTAGTATTTTGTGTTGGGATTTGGAAATAGGACCGACGTTGTCTTTGTTACTTTTTTTTTTCGTTGAAGAAATAATACAAGGGGTTCCCTTTCATTACTTTTCTGTATTTTTTGATACCTATTAGTATCAAAGCCAAGTTAGGCCTAAAACACACACTTCCAAAATTTATATTCCTTGGTCTAGTAATATGTCAATTAAAATATTTACATGACTCTAACAACCAAAGCTTTTAGGATGATTGGGCTTCAATACAGTATAAAACCTTCCACGATCAATAAGTGAAGTTGGCCTGCATTGTCTACATTTGAAGTTCAAAGGGGTCTTGAAGGAATGTGTTGCAAAGATATACGAAAATATTGTATCGATGAAAATCAGGAACTAGACTCCTTATTTGTTCCCTTAATGGTTCCATTATTGATTATAAATAAAGAATCATGAGTGGTCTAAACACACATTTAAGTTAATACTTTTCTTACATATTATGAACTTTAAGATGATTAGTTTTTTACATTAACCATCTGATGTTCATCAATTATGAATCTATTTCGTCAATGTCAAGTACTTATTTGAATAGATCGCACAATGATATCAACTTACCTTTTGTTTGTCATAGCTAACAAATGGGAACAAATATTGTTTCTCCCCTTTATACTGAAGATCCAGTGAAACTACTTTCATTCTCATATGAATGAATACGCTGAACTCTGAAGTGCACTGCAAAGGTCTTTAATGAGATGCATAATTTAGCTGTGTACTAGTTGGTCTATAAAATGTCACTACGAATTAGGGGCATTCTAGGAAATAAGAGCATCTTATGTGCAGTCCATCTTTTTAATGTTGTTTTTCTTTCCAAGTACCCTAGATATTTTGTATAGTTAGTTTTAGTGCATCTTCCCACTGAATAATCAAACCATTGCAATTTTTTTCTAGCCGTAGCTAAAATATGCACATTCCTTATACTTTGTTGAAATTCGTGCAAATCAACCAATGAAAGGTAGTAAGAGAGGCAAAAGAATTGATGAACCACTCCACGAATGATACAAGTGTGTGTTGAAGCATATATTGTCTACACAATATTTAATTATTACTAAGAAGCATTTTCTGCAGAAATACAAACATGGTTGAAACAGAGATTAAGTGCTGTAAAATCAATTTTTCTTACCTTTAGATTCTCAATTTCCACTGTTAGTGATTCAATCTTCTCGGTGTCTTCAACAATAACCTGTGTTTCTTGAACAACAGGGGGTGCTTCTTCAATAGCTTTCTTTGCAGCCTCTCGCTCCTTTATAAGCAATGCATTGGTTTCATCAGCTTTGTTCTGCAACTCCTGCAGTGAATTCTGCAGTTTTGCTATCTCTTGTGCTTTGGATTCTTCTAGGTTGCTCTACAGGATTCCAAATAGTTTTCTTTAGGGCTGTCTTATGCTGAAATTGATCTTCCAAAATTTATGTATCTGCAAAGTGTATATCTCACCCTTAAACTTTTCTCTAGTTGAAGACGCCAAGTGAGTTCCTCCACTCTTTTTTCAAGTTTGTCCTTTGCCTCTTTAAGTGCACCGGTTTCTCTTGCAGCCTAGAAAATGGACAGGAATGTTAACAGGGAGTAGAAAGAGAGATATCAAAGAATTAGGAATAATAAAGTGTGGTTTGTGGCTTTGTGCTACTTTAACATTAAAAAACGAGTCATATAGGAGCAGCTTAATTGGTTTCATTCTATCATTCATAAAACTACCAAAAAGAAAAAGGATTGTACGTGTCACGTGATGGGATATTTTTTCCTCTGTTCTGTAGAAGATTTATTTTACGTCTACCACATTTCATATTAAAGATATGATTAACAGAAGTAGTTAAAATAGAAAATAGAATGAAAATGAAATTTTTGGCTCCTATAATAAGAAATGAAGGTAAAATCCAATTTCTATTTTGTATAGAGGACAATTTTTATCTTGTTTTCCCTTTATCATGATAATAATGATGATAAACAAATATATGAACGTTGTATAAAACTATAAACCTTTCTGTTATTATGAAACTTGCTTTTGTAACACAAAACATCAGATATTATATTTTTCCTTCTGTGACTTCAATTATATAGGTTGGATGCATTTGTACTTTCATTGTCCTGTTTCTCAGGATTTAGATGGGATGGTTAAAAAGGCAATGGAAAATAAGAAACTTACCATTTTCAGTTTCCTAAGTTCTCTCCTGGCCATGTGACCCCTCCATCGGCATTGTGTGACAATTGAAACTTTCTTGAGCTTCTTATAATATGAAGCAGCTTTGTGGCACCGCCACTGAGCCTGCAATTTTTCAAAAGTTTAAATATTTAATACTGACAACCCTTGTCAATGTTTCTAATCATATAGCAGTCAGCTATGACCTGAATAATGATGGAAGCCTTAGCCTGTTTCCTAAATCTGAACTCCTTGAGGGAAGCAATTGCCCTTAAAGCCGTTTGCACAGAAAGTACTGATGCTTTGAGTTTAGTATAGGATTTCATAGATTGATATCTACGTATATTCTTCTGAATTTTCACTGCAGCTGCATCCTTCCTCAATTTGTTATAGAATTTGAATGCAAGTCTTCCTGCAAAACATATTATGAATGTGAAAAGCCTGTACAGAACGGAGACCGATTAAGCAGCAAGATGTCCTAGATAACTGAAGCACACCATTCTATTTAGGGAAGTCCATACAATATTAACCTATCCTAAAAAATTATTTCGGTTGTGCCTTTTATTATATTTCACCTCTCCAAAGAGACTGCAGAATTGTAGTGTTCTTGCGTAGTGCAAGATAATGTTTACGAGCTTGATGGGTTCGTATACGCCGTTGAATAGTTTTTGCTGCGGTACCAAGCATTTGAGCTCTCCGTGCATCTAGTTCAGCCATCTGGCCTGCTCTTAGGAAAACCTTTGTTTGTCCAATCTACACAATTGATAGCTAATCAAATGAACTTTGTGCCATTGAATGCGAGTGGAGCATAACAATATACATATATAAATGTTATGTAAATGCACAATACCATTGTTGGCATTATTTAATTATAGTCAAAAAGAGGTATTATATATTAATGATACCATATCCATGAATTCTAGTTGTTGCTAAGGTCATACAAGCTTCAATGATATTTAAAAATGAGAAGAGTGAAATAATAAGGTGTAACATTTTGAAGTACCTGATATCCTTTAAGCCCTGCTTTTTCCAAAATCTTTTGGCAAACAGTCTTCTCATCATGACTGCCCATAGGTGAAAAAACAGCAGTTTAGCACTCAAAAAATTTGGAACCAAAATGTTGGTTGTAAAGACCAAAATCCTTCTCCTTTTGTACAATGGAAATACAAGAGTTCTTACTGTGCTTCTGTGATCTCTGGAGCAAGAAGGGAAAATCGGTTTATAAATTCAAAGAAAGCGCGGCGGGTAGGGTAGCCAGCACAACTGATTCTGATTGCCTCTAAAACACCCTGTATGCAAGCATTAGAGACCACCGAAGAAAGGTTGAAAATGTGACTATACCAGGATCATACTTTTGTACAAGCCATCACACAGATTGAAGTAAAGGAGGAATATCAAGTTATATTTTCAAACCATACTCACACCACAGCGAAGTTGCTGCATGACATTGGAATTCTCAAAAATTGCAGGCTTGAGGAGGTTGTTTGGTTTCACACATCTAACGTAATGAGGCTCTGTAGAGCTTAGTGTTTCCATTAATTGCTGTAGTTGCAGCTGCACCATTTAGGATAAGAAAGCACGGTTAGCTACATGATTAAAATATTACAGTTCAATTTGTAAGCCCTGACGTGGGTACATGTTGATGCATGATGCTCTTTTATTTTTGTTGACTAAATCCATACGTATAACAATGAAGACCAAGAAAAGAATGACACCTTAAATCGAGAACCAATTGAAGAAAATTTAGAGGATTTAGATGTCTCCTCTGGAAGTGGAGGAAAAAGGCCTGCTACAAATGGACAATTGGAAGCACTCAATAAATCTTGATGCTCAGCAACCACATAATCTTTGTTTTTGTCTAAAAACTGATCAGACTGGTAGTGCACCTGCAAATTTATGACAGTAGAAATGAGTATACAAAGATTTCTCATTTTTTTGCTGAAGTTGGTGCTGAGATCAAATAATACCTCGCCAGCATAATGAGAAATAATGAAATCTGTTCGAGATAATTTTGGCTTAATAAAGCGTTTGTGAGTCTTAAATGTTTGATAAAGTTTGTTTGAAAATGTTTCATGTGTGGACTTTGGAAACATACTGCAAGAAAAGAGGGGGAAGTTAGAACGAAGGAGTTATCAATATCTTTGTATCAAAGACGTTTTAAAACAATACGACAAAAGCTGGTTCATGTCGCCACAAGGAAAGGGATACAATTTAACTAGCAAGGTATAAATCTCCATCCTTTAATGAAGAAATTCAGGGGAGAAAAAATATTTTACCAAGCCTCATCAAGGAGTGCAATTACTCCTCCAGGTTTCTGTAAAAATGAAAAACAATGTAAGAGATTAGTACAAAAAGAAAGACAACTGGAATGATAACCTGAAAAAGGGATTGAATTTAGGCAGACTGCAAAATAACCCAAATTACAACCAAGTGAAAGACCAATCAGTCACAGCGGTTAATTTAAGAGATTGCATGCGATACACAATAGGGCTCTTGTGTTCATGTTCACTCTTACTCACACCCCTTCTCTTGCTTCTCCTCCTTTACAAATGTTGCCAGTTGTGATGTAAATCTTTAGTTGATATATGGCGATTGGGATTAGCAGAATTTCATTATTTAGAGGAAATGCATTGTCCCACAGAATAGATTGTGGAATGGGATTTAATAAGACAATAAGCGTATCAAACGCGTAGTAGCAAGATCTTTCTATTTCATTAAGTTTCGGAACATAGAAGTTGACTACTTTCAAACTAAAAATTCATAGTGAGAAGAAAAAAAAAAGGATGGGACCTTTTCAATAAGGTCCAAGACATCTTGGTTGTCAACAAATTCAATGTAGCTCCAATTGATCTGCTCCTTCGTGTATTCTTCTTGCTCCATCTTAAACACGTGCTGGAATTCATCATAAAAAGTATTTTAAGCAGGGAAAAGATGGTCATAAGAAAACATAAGTGCTTATCACGGTCTGAGATGTTGCCTGATTGAAATGTTGCTGCAGCTTCTCATTTGTGAAATTAATGCAGAACTGCTCAAAACTGCAGAGCATGATAGGCTGAAAATAAGTTGCAAAGGACTGAAAACAAGCAAAGGTAGTTGCTTTCAATATTTTCACTACGAGGAGTGTTGGCAACACTCTTTCGAACACTCTCCTTATTATTGGGTTGAATTGATTGAAAATCACAGTCTTAGATGGTCCCACTCCAAAATCTGGAGAGAGACTCCTTTTATGAAAAGTAGAACCCACCAAAAGTTGTGATTTCCAATAAATCTTAATAAATAATAGTGTTGCTAGCATTTCTCTTTTCAACAATGTGAAGTACTTGTATAGATGCGCATGCTTCTTCTTCTGAATTACATATTACCTGTTAGATTTAAAGCTTTCAAAACCATAGATATCAAGCACCCCAATCAAAGATTTAGAACTGGCGTCCTGTCCAATTGAATTATTAATCTTGTTCACCAACCTGTTAACCACCACATAAATGAACCCAATATCAAAACCAGAATCCTAGATCCTTTACCTTGCTGTATTTTGTGCGTTCATTTCCCATTTTCAGCATCTTACCAGTCAAAGAGCCTAGAATAAATTGTTTTTGCCAAGCCATCTCTGCTGACTGCTGCACTTTGGGGATCAAGGCTTCGTTTTATAACTTCCTCAGGGGTGATCATGACACGCTTACATAATGCATCTTCCAAGGAACCAGCATCGCACCTAATAAAGTGGGAAATCCAATGATGATAATCATCTTAAAGGCAGATCAAAATCATATGGGTATGGGGAGTAGCAATACAGAGGAATTCATACATAAGAAGCTCGGCAGTTGTTTTTAAGTGGAACTTGGCTTTATCATCTTTTGGAACTGATGAATCAACATCCTTGCCTTTTGCAAACTCAATATTCCCAATATGAAGAATCGCAGCAACAACTCTGAAAATTGCTTCCTTACAGAAAAACGGCAAGAAGTAGAGAGGTAAGAACCGCGAGGATAAATTTTGTATTTTCTAGCCAAAAAGAAGCTGAATTCATGCTCATGCAAAAGAAATACCTGCTCCTTTTGGCTTATTCCAACAATATCCATAGCTCTCCTGGTAGCAAGATACTCGCGAGCATCACTTATATCAGCCAGGTCATAGCATTTTGACTGGTTAAGGTAATGAAACGTTGCAGGACTTCCTAATTTGTATTTATCAATTTCCTGTTAGCAAACATTGCAATGAGTTTACATAATTAAAACAAATTCCTCAAAAAGTAGATTATGCAGCAAGTAACCTCCTGTGGTGCAGCACAAAGAAAATAAAAGCAGTGATAGTTGCGTTCAGGATCATTAATCTGGCAGACCCGAGATCTCTCCAGAAGGTATGTTCGAATGGCTGCTCCCGAGATTCTACCACTCTTGTCAAATTGGATCTCAACAAATTTACCAAAACGACTGCAAAATTAAGAAAAGGAGAATTTGAAACTAATTTATCGGTAAGAAGTGAAAGTGTATAGAATATATTGGTGCAATAACTAGATGATAATTTCATTAAACTCAGGCTATTAAATAGCAAAAACAGATGCATAATGTATACTCAGTTATGCCTACAAAATAGGAACCACTATTATGCCTAAAACAAAGGAAAATATCCCTACAGATCAAGGATTTATTAAACTGATAAAACTTAAACATAATAAACCCATTTCATTCTCTCCCTTAAACTGACTGCAGTATGCAATCAGTTTATTTCAGCAAAGTCAAACATTCCCATATTCTTCCTATGTTTATGGAAAGCCTCAAAGTTCAAGGCTTTAGTCATTAGGTCTGCAACTTGTTCCTGACTTTCACACTACACCATCTCAACTTCTTTGTCTTTCACGAGATCCCGCAAGAAATGAAATCGCACTCTGATATGCTTGCTTCTTCCATGCATAACAGGATTTTTTGAGAGCTTAATGGTTATTATCACACATAATTCTGGTGCTGTTTTGAGATTTAGTTAAGAACCTTAAAACTCTTTTTGTCCATATGGCTTGACATGCACAACTAGCAGCAGCGACAAATTCTGCCTCTGTGCTCGAAAGAGTAACAATTGGTTGCTTCTTTGATATTCATGATATGCTCTTGAACTGAATAAGAATACATAACCAGATGTACTCTTAGAATCATCCTCGTCACCTACATAATCAGAATCTATGAAAGCAAGTAGATTTGCTTCCTCTCCCTTTCTATAGAATATTCCATAGCTAGTAGTCCCTTTTAGGTAGCGCAAATTCTCCTGGCAGCTTGCATGTGTAATTCAGTTGGCTTGGACATGTATCTGCTAATTAAGCTTACACTGAACATGATATTTGGTCGAGTAGCCGTTAAGTACATTAAGCTACCCACAATTTGTTTAAAGTAAATGTCATCCACAAGTATGCCATTAACATCTTTGTTGACCTTGCTGCCTGGGACAATTGGACTCTTCACAGGTTTGCTTTCAAACATTGCAAACTTTTTCAGGACATCATTGGCATATTTTTGCTGACACAAAAATATTCCTTCTGGTTTTTGTAAGACTTCAATTCCAAGGAAGAACCTCATCTTCCCTAAATTTGTCATATCAAAAGTATGTGTCATACACTTCTTAAAATTAATCATCATACTCACATCATTATCGGTATATATCAAGTCATCAACGTAGATGCTGACAATTAATAAGTTCTTCTCAACGCCCTTTTTGATGAATAAGGTTTGTTCACTGGGACATTTTTGAAAGCCATTCTACAAGAAGTGTGCTTCTATACGGCTAAACCAAGCTCTTGGAGCTTGTTTTAGACCATACAAAGCTTTGTGTAGTTTTTAAACCATGTGCTCCTTACCCTTTTTCATATATCCCTTTGGTTGATCTACATACACGTCTTCATTCAACTCCCCATACAAGAAGGCAGATTTAACATCTAGTTGAAAAATGTCCCACCCTTTGCATGTTGCAAGAGCCACGATCAACCGTACTGTGTCCAATCGTATAACGGGTGCAAAAACTTCAGAGAAATCAATTCCATGTTGTTGTGAATAACCTTTGGCTACTAACCTTGCTTTATATTTATCAACTTCTCCCATTTCGTTCAGTTTGGTTTTGTAAATCCACTTCACTCCAATTGTTTTTGCTCCAACCGGTAGATCCATCAATTCCCAAGTGTGATTCTTTTCAATTGATTGGATTTCACTATCCATGGCTTTTCTCCATTTTTCATGCTTGATTGCATCTTCAAACAACACTGGATCATCATTGGTGACATTTTGGACCATGTAGGTTGTTGCCTCTTCTCCTTTTTCTTCACTTAAACCTGCACCACTGACATAATCTTGCATCCAAGTTGGTTGCTGTCGCTCTCTTCTTAGAATTGCACCAGTTTCACCATCATCGTCGAGTTCTGTGTTTTCTTCAACTTCATCATTGTGTTGTTGTTCACCTTCATCACTACGGAGCTCATCATCACTCCACACCAATTCAGTTCCAACTTTTTTCTTCTTCAAACATGACATCTTTGCTAATCACAATTCTCTTGGTTTTAGGATCAAACAACTGGTAAACTTTGGATTCATCACTAACACCTAGCATGATACAAGGAAAACTTTTATCATCAAGTTTACCTCGTGTTGCATCTGGTATGTGAACGTGAGATAAGCATCCCCAAACCCGAAGGTGTTTAATACAAGGTTTGATCCCACTCCAAGCTTCTTGTGGTGTGACATTTTTGACCGCATGTGTGGGACAACGATTCAGCAAATAGACGGCCCAATTGACAGCTTCAGGCCAAAAAGTTTTAGGAACACTTCTTGTAGATAACATACATCGCACCATATTCATAATGGTCCTGTTTTTACGTTCAGCTACTCCTGTTTTGTTGTGGCGTATAGGTTGTGGTAAGCTGCCATTTGATACCATTTTCATCATAGAATGATCTGAAAGCAAGGGAATTAAACTCCCCTCCTTATCTGTTCGAAGACACTTGATAGGTGCTCCCACCTCCTTTTCAACCATGTTTTTATATGACTTGAAATGTTCGAAAGCTTCAGATTTCTCAACTAGCAAATATACCCAACCTTTACGACTATAGTCATCAATAAGGCTAAAGAAATACCTTTTTCCACTATTAGAGATGGGTTCTATGGGTCCACAAATATCTGCATGTATGAGCTCTAAGATGGTGCTTGCATGCCATTTGCTTGTCTTAGGAATTGGAGTGCGATGCTGTTTGCCAGTGAAACAATCAGAGCAAGCAATAGCCGTGAAGTCAAGTGTGGGTAGACCATGCACCATATTAAGTGTTTGTAGTGTCTTCAGGCCTTTGTAGTGTAGATGACCAAACCTTTGATGCCAAAGGTTAGTGATATCAGCGGTAATATGTAAGCAGTCATCAGTGGGAGATGGTGTGGTGTAGCTTTCATCAAATAGAATGAACATGCGATTTGAGGTCATGTTTGTTTGAACAATCAAACCTTTAGATTGGTGATAAATACTACACTTTCCATTTTGTATGAGAATGGAAAGCCCTCGTTCCTGCAGTTGCCCAATACTCAACAAATTTTTGTGAAGTTCAGGGACATAGTAAACATTTCGTATCAGAAAAGTTGTACCATTAAAGGCTAATCTGACACTTCCTGTGCCAACAACCGTCATGCGAGAATCATTGCCACATTTGACAAAGTGTTTTCCTTCATTAATCAACTCCACGAAAGCACTCTTATCACCACACATGTGGTTAGAACACCCAGAATCCAAGAACCATGCAACTTTTTTATTGATTGGTTCATCAATAGTGGCCATCAAAATCAGCTCTTCAGTGTCATCTAGTTCGGCATAATTGGCTTCCTTATTCCATTGGGGACATTCATACTGGAAATGACCCAATTTGTGGCACTTGAAACACTCTACAGTAGCCTTAGAGAAAGATTGTCTTCCTCTCCCACGTCCACGACTTCGGTTGGGCACTCTACCTCTACCTCGACCTCTACCACGAATGCTTTCTGATGTTAATACTCATTCGTCATGTCGGTTAATTCGTTTGAATTTTTGTTCATGAACCACAAAAGTGCTTTGTAGTTCATCAACAGACATGGTCTCTGTGTCATGCGATTCTTCAATAGAAACTACTACGTAAGTGAAACGATTTGTCAAAGTGCGGAGTATTTTTTCAACCACCTTGGAGTCGGGCATTGTTTCACCATTGCTGCGCATCTTATTCGCTACTGCCATTTTAAGCACCTCGAACTCCCGTCTCAATGCATTGAGCAAGGATTTCTTAACGCGTGCATTACCTCCAAACTTTCGTTTTAGTGAGTTCCACACAATCTTGGACTTGCGTCTGTCTAAGATTTGCTCAAAAACAGTCCGATCAATAGCTCGGAAAAGGTAATGTTTTACCTTATGATCATCGAGTCTAGTGTTCTCCAGTTGTTCGTCAGTCAGAGCAACACCCTCATCTGGTTCTTCAACACCAATTTTGACAAGATCCCAAAGCCACTTGGCACGTAGGAGATTCTCCATTAACTCACTCCAATGATCATAGTGTTGACCATCGAAGTGGGGAATTTTGGTGGACAATTTTTCACTTTGCATGATTGAATCTTGTTGTTCTCACACGTTCTCACAAAAACTGCAGCTTGCGTATCAGGCCTTGTAGAGCTCTGATACCAATTTGAAAGTGTATAGAATATATTGGTGCAATAACTGGATGATAATTTCATTAAACTCAGGCTATTAAATAGCAAAAACAGAAACAAACTCTGCATAACGTATAGTCAGTTATGCCTACAAAATAGGAACCACTATTATGCCTAAAACAAAGGAAAATATCCCTACAGATCAGGGATTTATTAAATTGATAAAACTTAAACATAAGAAACCCGTTTCAAGAAGTTGAACTTAAATACGCATCACGTAGCAGTCAATGTTTCAATTTGAAAAGAAAAATTGATGAACAGAAAATAAGTTAATTGTTGTTATTAACATATTATATTCTGGCAGTATTATATAGAACTGGGGGATTGAAATGAGACAAAATGGAGACTATATCAGATCAGGTTATGGAGGAGAGTGAAACACAAACAATCCGTTATTGCCCACATGTCACAAACACAACAAAAATAATCTATACATCAGGGTTCTCGGAGAAGTAAAACAAGGGTTTATTTACTTCCCAGCTGTAAGACTTGCCTGGAATTGTTATTCCTGACAGTTTTAGCATTGCCAAATGCTTCCAGAACTGGATTTGACTGCACTCAGATCATTTAACACAGAAGTCTTAAATGTGTCAAAGTTTAAGACAAAAAGAAGGGGAGAATATCATAGCTTGAAATAAAAGGATAAACACTTATTAGACTTAAAAAAGGGTAATTTGTTCAATCATACTTCAAGAACTTGTTGCTCAACAGTTCGACCTTCAGTGGCAGCCCTACCACCTAAGAAGGCAAGATATCTCATAAGCATTTTTGTAGTTTCAGTTTTACCAGCTCCACTTTCCCCACTGACCAAAATTGAATTGCTTTTTCCTTCGTGAATCATTGCCCTAGTATTAATGAAATCATCAGTCTAAATTTGGTCAGTGAAAGAATCCGAACGTAGATAAATAGAAGAGTTTAGATTACCTATATGCAACATCAGCAATGGCAAATACATGAGGACTTAACTCTCCAAATGGTGCTCCCTTGTATTGTAGCATCATGTGGGAATCATAAATATGAGGTAGCCTTTGGAATGGATTTATTGCAATCAGAATATTACCAGTATATGTCTGCAACGGTAATTAGTAAAATAGGTAACAACTTGTTGGACTAATAAATAGTGCTGGATTATATCATATTAAAGGGAAGAGAGACATACATATATTTCATTCAATTCATATCTAATTTTTAAGTTCTGCAGGACTCCGGGCTCATGCAAATATGAAAGCTTAGTCATATCATCCACTCCACCTGCAGGAGCTTCCATATCTTTGGGATATAGTTTTGATAACTTTGTGACCACCTAGAAAAAATCAAAATAAAAACATGGGTAATGATTCATTGCCTTACTACAATATTGTGCACCTTTTACAAATCAAAAACAGGCAATAGAAAGACAATTTCTCCACAAAGGAATGCATAAAAAAATAATGGACGAGTATAATAAACAATTATTTGTCTAACTTCAGAAGAGAATCCCAAATGGTGATAACCCAAACAAAGTAGAAAAAAAGATAAGAAAACAAGAGACATGGCCATAATTTAGCTTACAAGCTCAACAGCTTTTATAATATTTTCAGGAAGTTAAACATTAACAACATTCCACAGACCCTCGAACATGTCTTCAAAGGATATAAGGGATGGCAATGGGACTCGGTGGGTGTGGGTTTGACTATCCCAACTTCATCTTTGAAGAAAAATTCATCATCATCCTCGTACTCAACAAATATGAAATTTTTATCTCATCCTATCAAGAAATAGGTCTACTTGTTCCCGTGCCCATACCAATTTCTTTATTGTTCCAAATATTAATTAAATAACTTTTTTACAAAAAATAAAAATCACAACAAAGGAAACATCATTCAGTATTTAATGTTAAGAGATTACATATTTTCTTTTCTCCAATGTCAAATACCCATAAAGAAATTATAATTATATAAATATCAAATAAGAGTATTAAGTAACAATAGGATAAATGTCAAATAATTAAAAAAAAGAGTAAAAATAATTAAATGTGTATCTTAAAAATAAGTTATGAAACCAAGGACCAAAAATAAGTTAAAAGTTTTTCATATTACAAATAAATTAAAGAGGTTTTGGCATTTTAAAGCAAGAACGGGTGTGAGGACTAGCACTGGTATTAGTATGGGGACAGGGATATTCCACAGATGGGGAAGATATCCCAGGACATGCTTGTCCCCGTTCTCGTATCCAATTTAAAAAGTCGGACATTACTCATACCCATATTTGTACCCGTCAATGCAAAGATTCTTTGTCAAAGTTGGAACGAGATCGAACAATATCTGCAAGAGAGGTTCATTTGTCATCCCTACATAAGGTACTGTGGTTATATATATATGTATGCTTATGTTGTTCTTGAGGTTTTGTGCAACGAGAGATGACATTGGGCAGTTAAGGAAGAATCTAAGGGCATATTTTGTCTTTCTAGGATCTATGTTATTACAGGTTGTTGCAAGCTCTTGTAAATTTTATGGATTCCTTTCTTTTTCCTCGTGTTAAAGGATCGGTGCTCCTTGTACAAAGTCTAAAACATGGAGTTTGCTTGCTGACAAAAAAAAATACAAAAATGGGAAGGTCAGAACAAATAAAGAATATTCATTGCTGGATCTCTTCCTTAAGGTTTAGTGGTTTCACTTTCTTTTTTGTTTCTGCATGCAATTGTAGTGCAAATTCAACTACAGACTGACAGTACCATTAACATAGAATGAGCACAACAGAGAAGTTAACCATTCTCATCACTGCTATTCGCTCTTTTATATCAACTAGGGGGTGATAGAAGAAACGAAGTGAACTGTCTGGCTATTTAGTACCTATGGAACTTATTCAAGAATGCAAAATAAGCACAAACCTTCTTTCCATTGGTTGTATCAATTTCAGCATCCTTTCCCTTGATATTTGATACCTGTCCATCAATCCAAGATACATCTGGATCTTCAACCCAGACATGAGAACCCACAGAAATATTCACTGGAGTCCCCTGCAGATGGAGATAAGAAATCATCATCTTATCAATACAAAAACCACCACAGAACACATGCAATCTATGATGGAGTCAAACAAATCCAATAAAGTTCTTCGACGCAAACTTTTAAACTATCCGAGGCAATGTTTACACATTATCCGTCCTTCGAATACACATCCAGAACAATTACTGAATTCAACCCAAAAAAGACGTTGAATCGATGCAAGCTTCTTCCTCGCAGTGTTACAATATATAATAACGGATACGAAAACGTGTTAAATAGAAAATGTAACACAAATTGAAATTGAACTATCGGTGCATCAACACAAGCATCCAAATGAAACATAGCATATAGTTTTGCGCACAAAACAGCAGCAGCATATCAAGCTAACAAGCAAGTGAATGACAAATAGCAAATAGCAAACAGTTATAGTGATGCAAGATTTTAACGAATTAATTGTGCGAATTATAAATTGAGAAAGGATTGAGAGTAATGGAATGGTGCAGAAAATAGAAATGCAGGTAGGTTAAGGTGAAGGAGTGCGACGTACCATTATTGAGGTGCAAAGCGGGGAGTGTCGGAGAGCTTAGGACGCATAAAGAGAAGTATAGAAGGGAATGGCGATGGCGTGGTTGAGGCGTGAGGAGAAGGAAGGAGAAGATGGAAGAGTGCGTGAGGTGAAGGTGGTGAAGGTGGTGGAGGTGGAGGTCGAAGTGAGAAGTGGAATGAGGATCGAATGGTTGTTGGAAAGGACGCGCCATTGTTCAACACCTCCTCCTGTAACTTCGCCACCTTCTTCTTCTTCCCTCTGCTTTCGCGCATTCAACTCTCCTCTCTCCCACTTTTACCGCACTCGGTCCCTTCTCTTCTCTTCTCTTCTCTATACTTTCATTCCTATAATGTCAAAATATTACAAAACAATTTTCCTTAATTTCAATTAATATTGGGAAAAGTCTTAATTTTCTACTGATTTTTTTTTCATTTTCACGTGTTTTTGTTTAATCTAAACAGTTTAACTTTTTTACTTTTATTTATAAAATTAATATTTTTGTTATAGTTTAATATTTAAAGAAATTTAGTGTTATAAAATAAGATATAATTAATGTTTATGATATATATTTTCACTCCAATATGATATAAAAAGTATTTGCAAAATGATCAATTCTATGAATCAATTAAATGACAAGGTGGGAAAAGGTGAAGTATTTAAAGTTGAGGCTACTGCTTCCTACACCCATATCTGTCTGCACCCCCTAAATTTGAATATCCTATTTTATCCTTCAGACAATGTTTAGATCATCTCTAATTTGAAATCCTCATTTTCACCGCACCTCTCTCCCTCTACCTAGGGATCACATAAGTACTCATGTTTATGGACAGATGAAATTTATAACAGATACTCGCAAGTATTTGCTACATGCAAATAACAAGTAGGTTTTTTAATACTAGTTTATAAATAGTTTGGATGGAACTATTGTACATATAGATATTTGTTACTCGTAAAAAATAATTTGTATTTTATTAGATTAAATTATATTTATATTTATTTTATTTTATTTTTTGTAATTTTATTTAAATTTAATTTTAAATATTTATAAAATATATTTTTTAAATATTTACGGGTATCCACGGATATCTGCGGATTTTAAAATACTCACAGGTATTTTTAAAATGGGTATCCGCGCAAGTAGCGGAGCGAGTAGTAGACAAATTTTTATACAGATCAGATTGCAGATCAGTATTATTCGTGTCCGACTTGACCCGTTGTCATTTCTACCTCTACCCTTAGCTCATTCCCTGTTCCTTTACATACAACATTTTCTTTTGTACCACACCTCCCCTTGACCTATTCTGGATTCATCGTTTCGAAACATATTTTTTTCTTTATTGTTAGATTTTGTTCTATACATGTGAGCACATTCACCCCAAATTAGTAAAGAAGAGGAGTAGAGCTCATGAATTGGACATATAAGAAGAAAAAATTAGGAAAAACATTTTCATATTCGAAAATACCTTCTCAAACCCAAATTTAGAATATAAAAATATTTTTCCTGATTTTTCTTCTTTCATGTAAAACTTAAGAGTACCACCAATTTGAGGAGAGGATGGATGTGTGCAAATGCATCAAACAAAATCTTCTAATAAGAAAAAATACGTTATGGAACATGTGTGCGCACGCTTCTAATCTATATTTTTATTTTTTTTATATCATATCAATATAATTTAATAAAAAAATTTAAAATAATATTTTATAAGATTCAGATTTGAATGTTATAATTCAGTTCTTAATCTTATAATGCATATTATACAAAATAGAGATATTTTTAATTAACTATGTATCGTTCTCGAAAAATAATTTTGGTCTTCGTAATGATAGAGATGGCAAAATGGGCCCGGCCCGATGGACCGGCCCGCCAACCCGGCTGAAAAAGTATGGGTCAGGCCACGAATTTCAGCCCGCCAGCCCATGACAGCCCGACCCGTCAAGCCCGCTGGCCCGTCGGGCCAGCCCACGGGTCAAAACGGGCCAGCCCGCGGCCCGTAAGACAAAAACAGGTGGAGGACACTGCGCACACACATACCCACAATTCGTTTTTCTTCTTTTCTTAATTTTTTCCTATTCCTTTGCCACCCTTTTTGTTATTCCCCGTGCAAACATCAAATCAAACCCATTTTTGTTATTCCTATTCCTTTGCCAC
>Ga0214544_1001261_pt1 | contig 51744 bp, 49 predicted proteins | sample CNSS3metaG_FD_160074 | JGI IMG/M metagenome (GOLD analysis project Ga0214544, IMG submission 160074) | Root nodule microbial communities from cowpea collected in UCLA plant growth center, Los Angeles, California, USA - CNSS3 | ecosystem: Host-associated > Plants > Roots > Nodule | place: USA...
TTCTTGATTTTGGACTTATTTTGTAACTTTGAATATTTCAAAATCACACTATTAATTGACCAAAAATAAATTCCAGCTGCATTAACAAACGTTAGAATATCCAATAATATTTTATGCAACTAAAATATATTTTTACGCCACTTTTACCAAACTTACTCAATAAATCCAATAATCACAAATCCTAATTAAATCAATCTTTAAGCACAGAAAATTCAATTAAATCCCCAAATTTAAATATTAAATGAGGGCAAAAATTTGAACTCATCACTCCTCAATGAGCTTGTCAAGAAAGATGTGTCTTTTAATTGGGGTGAAAAACAAAAGTCTGCTTTTCAGCAACTCAGAAAAACTCACTAATTAAACTAAAATGTGATGCATCCGGTGTAGGAATATGTGTCGTGTTGTTGCAAGGAGGACACCCCATTACTTATTTCAGTGAAAAACTTAATGGTGCCTCCCTCAATTATCCTACCTATGACAAGGAATTGTATACCTTAGTTAGGGCCCTTCAAACTTGGGAGCACTACCTTGTGTCCAAAGAGTTTGTCATTCATAATGATTATGAGTCGCTAAAATACTTGAAGGGCCAACACAAGTTGAATAAAAGACATGCTAAGTGGATGAAATTCTTAGAACAATTTCCTTATGTGATAAAGTACAAGAAGGGCAAAAGAAATGTGGTGGTTGATGCCTTGTCTAGAAGGCACACACTGTTTTCAAAATTAGGAGCCCAAATTCTTGGATTTGATCACATTCAATAAATGTATGTTCAAGATTCTGAGTTTTCCTCTATTTATGTTGAGTATATGGAAAGACCTCAAGGAGGTTTCTATGTGAATGAAGGATATTTGTTTAAAGAAGGAAAAATTTGTATTCCCTTATGTTCACAAAGAAAACTCCTTATCCAAGAAACACATGAAAGGGGATTAATGGGTCACTTTGGGGTAGAAAAAACCCTAGGTCTTTTGAAAGAAAAATTCTTTTGGCTCCATATGAGGAAGGATGTCCAAAGGCATTGTAATAGATGTATTTCATGTTTGCAATCCAAGTCTAAGACAATGCCCCATGGATTATACACCCCTTGCCTGGTTCTTCAGCTCCTTGGAAAGATATAAGCATGAATTTTGTCTTAGGACTCCCAAGAACATAAAGGGGTTTTGATTCTATTTTTGTGGTGGTAGATCTATTTAGCAAAATGACATATTTTATACTCTACCACAAAGTGGATGATGCTTGCAACATTGCTAGGCTTTTCTTTAGAGATGTGGTTAAGCTTCATGGTATACCTCGCACCATAGTTTCTGATAGAGACACTAAGTTCCTTAGCCACTTTTGGAAAACACTTTGGTCAGGGCTAGGAACTAAGCTTTATTTCTCTACTTCATGTCACCCACAAACTGATGGACAAACTAAAGTTGTTAATAGGTCTATGTCTACAATGCTAAGGACAATTTTGAAAGGGAATCACAAATCTTGGGATGAATGCCTTCTCCATATTGAGTTTGCCTACAATAGAGTAGTTCATAGGACTACTAAAATCTCTCCATTTGTAGTTGTTTATGGCTTTAATCCTCTCACTCTCATGGACTTGCTACCACTTCCTACATCTTTTGATTTTATTCATAAAGAAGGGGTGGCAAAATATGATTTTGTTAAGAAAATGCATGAAAAGATTAAAAGCCAAATCCAACAACAAACAGAGAGGTATACTAAGTACAACAATAAGTGGAAGAGGGAAATGATTTTTTAAGAAGGGGATTGGGTGTGACTGCACCTTAAAAAGGATAAATTTCGTAAGTAAAGAAAGTCTAAACTTAGTCCTAGAGGCGATGGTCCCTTTAAAGTGTTGAAAAGAGTAAATGATAATGCGTATAGGCTAGAGTTGCCTGAAGGCTATGATATGCATGCCACTTTTAATGTTGTTGACTTAATACCTTTTGTAGGTGGTACAAATGATGAGGCAAAGACTACAAATTTGAGGACAAATCCTTCTCAAGAGGGAGGAGATGATGAGATGCCTTGAGCCAAGGGACCTACAACAAGAGCCATGGCTAGGAGAATACAAGACGAATGGGCCTTAAATGCGCATGCAAGGCCCAAGATGAACTTCACATAGGCTAAGGAATATGTGAAAACCTAGCTTAGTACTCTTTACTTGTAAATACTAGATTAGGATTTTATTTTGGGCTTTGTATTTTGGCCCTAGTAGAATAGGGTTTTCTTTGGGTCAAGTATTGGGCCTTAGAGGAAATTGGGCTTTAGAAGTAATTTTGGACCAAAAAGAGGAATTGGGCCAAATGGGCCGAGAGTAGTGTGTCTACTCTAGAAAAGCCTAGAAGCTTCTCAAACTTGCTCTCCAAGGATGAGAGTTAGATTCCCATGGCAAGACAAGTGTGACTTTCTTAGGTGACAAGTCACACCTCCCACATGCTCATTTTTTGCTTCAAAATTCAACTTTCTGGACTCCTTTTTCCCTCCATTTTTTGGAGACTCCATGGTCTCATTTTAGTCTATAAATAGAAGGCTTAGGAGATGTATTTTTCAGCTTGAAATTGAGTAATGAATTACTGCCCAAATTTGTGCACAAATCTCTTTTGAGCTCTTACCTTATAGTAAACTCTTCTCTAGTTTACTCTAGTCTTCTTCCTTAGGAGTTGGCCTCACCTCTCTTAAGAATCCTTTCACCTACACCAACTAAACACCTTAAGCTTCTTTCCTTCATGCTTCTGCATCCAACACCATCCATGGAGCCTCCATTCTTCATGCAAACTTCAATGGAGACAAGAAGAAGCCATCAATAAGTACTTCAATAGGTCCACAAATATCCAAATAAATGATCTCAGGTGAATCTACTGCTTTGTGAAATGCAGTAGATTTGAAAGACTTCCTTGCTTGTTTACTCATTACACACTCCTCACATATTGCTTTAGGTATTTGGATGTTGGGCAACTCAATCACCATTTTCTTGGAACTAAGCAGCCGCAAACTATTGAAATTCAAGTGCCCATATCTCTGGTGCCATAACCATTTATCATCATCCATTAAAACTACTAAACACCTAGAAGCTATTGATAGATGATAAGTGTTTAGTATTAGTTAAATTACATGTCATTTAGACACTTATCTTGCATTAATTCTATGTAAAAATCATTAGAAATGCCACAATTTTACATAATTACAGAATAAGGTAATGAGAAAATATAAAAAGTGGAATTTAATACCTTTTATGTTGTTTTGCAGGTAAAATGAAGGAAATTATGAAGTTGGTGCCAACCCGCCAAAAGTTACATCTCAAGTAAGAGAGATAAACTAAGAAAGTCAAATTATGAGCATGTGACTAAGTAGCCAAATTTAGCACTTAAACGTCATTTTAGAAAACCTTCACTTCAAGAAAACATCAAGCTCCAAATTTGAAGTTGAGCATCAAAGGGAAACCTTCATGGCAGGGAAACCTCCATTGCTAACCTGCAAAAGAGGGATGCCCAAGCTTGAGAAGAAACCCACTTAGGGAGGAAACCTCCATGGCTAAACTTCAAACTTAGAAGCTAGAGCAGTACTTGAATACCTATAAATACAGGGCATGACCCTTGGATTTTTCATGTTGATTTTGATGCTAGTTCTGTAACATATTCTAGAGAGATAAACACTTAGATCATTTTAGTTCTTAGTAAATATCTTGTAAAAGCTATGGAAGGAAGAAAGCTACTCCATGTTCATCTTGTATACATCATTATGCGTAGTTAATTTCTCTATAGTTGGGATTGAATGTAACTTATAAACTCTTTCTATATTGCACTTGATTATATATGCATTGTGTTCTTATTTTTACATGTTGGTTACTTGATTTGTATTTCATTCCGTGGTGATTTGGCCAATCATCATACCTCATTAGCACTAGATGTAAAGACATCTGGTCTGGTGTTTAGATCCAATTAAGTCTCCTAATCCTTGGCATATACTAGACATGGATGTGCGGGTTTACTTGGTTTAAAGAGTATTGTTCTCAAAGTAAGGGTTCCTCCACTGGATTGAGAAATTTTGCATCTAACACCCTTAGGTTCTCTCTCACAGACATGTGGTTAGATCTACAAGTGAAACGTACTTCTAGGAACACTAGAAATAAAGAACATAATATATAGATAATTAAGGGCAATATAGTGAAGTTAAGAGGCCAAGTTCAATCCCAATGTCTTAATCAATATCATCTCTCTCAAATCTATTTTAATCTATCTTTAACAAAACTAAAACAAAATAATGTTATTGTTCCATTGCCAAACTGTAGTTAAATTATAAACCATTGATCTAGTTACCAAATTCTTATGGATACGACCTTGTTGCACTACAATTGACCAATATACTACTTGGAAAAATTACACCCTTAATTGGATGCAAACAATATACTTGTCCTGAAAGTTCTATTCTTAACAAGTGGAACCTTCAACACGAGTCTAGATTTTTAGTCATACAGTTTTAGCCTTGCATCATCTACTTTGAACGAATATCCTCTTTCAACTAGTTGTCCAACACTCAATAAATTATTTTTCATGGAAGGAATGTACAACACATCATGAATTAAAATTGTATTACCTTTGCTTCCTTGAATCACTACATTACCAAGTCTTCAGCCATAACAAAACTGTTATTTGCAAATCTGACATTGATTTCGATATTGGAATCAAGATCAACTATCCACTCCTTATGTCTAGTCATATGATTGGAACACCCCGTATCAACATACCAATTATTATCTTCTGAATCTGGTTCTATTGTTGCCATGAGCATAACATGTTCAGAACTAGAACTCCCTTCTTCCTCTACTATATGCACTTCCTCACTGACTTTCGATCCTTTTATAGACCAACACTCATAAGGAAAGTGACCACACTTTCCACAATTACAACATTGAACCTTTGATTTATCAAATTTTTTCTTTCCTTTGCCCTTCCACACACTCTTTCCTCCTTTCTTTTTATGAATTTCAACACCCTTATCACTATCAGAATTACAATTGTGAGAATCATTCTGCTTACCTCTACCCTTACAATGATTCTTGATTTTATCTTTGCCCTTCCAGTGTTTCTTGCCACCCTCTTTCTTGAAATTCACTTTGGCCTGCAACACACGATCATTCTCTTTTTGTTGATCGCGTTCAAGCAGCCACTGTTCGTGGGCTTTAAGAGTTTCCTGTAACTCTTCAACCTTCATTGTGGAGAGGTCTTTTGACGCTTCAATAGCCGCCACTACGTAATCGAACTTCTCACTCAAAGTCTGCATTACCTTGTCCAACACTATCTGGTTCGACATAGGATCACCCCATGCTTTCATCTAATTCACAATAATTTGCACCCTAGCAAAATAGTAATAGTCAGCTATCTTTTCACCATTTTCCATCTCAAGCAGCCACTGTTCGTGGGCTTTAAGAGTTTTCTGTAACTCTTCAACCTTCATCGTGGAGAGGTCTTTTGACGTTTCAATAGCCGCCACTACGTAATTGAACTTCTCACTCAAAGTCTGCATTACCTTGTCCAACACTATCTGGTTCGACATAGGATCACCCCATGCTTTCATCTGATTCACAATAATTTGCACCCTAGAAAAATAGTAATAGTCGGCTATCTTTTCACCATTCTCCATCTCAAGCAGTTCAAACTGTCATTTCATCGTTTGCAATTTCACCTTTTTAAGTTTGTCATCACCAGAACAAGCTTGAGCCAACACATCCCACACAACCTTTGATGTTTGAGCATAAATAATCTTCTTAAAATGGACATTATCAACACATGATGGAGAAAAAATAATGCTTTATAATCTTTCTATTTATTCTCTTTGAAAGCCCGTTTTTAGTCGCAAGTTTAGGAAGTTGATTGTAGCCCTTCTTGACTATATCAAGAACATCTTGAAAGCCAAATAATGCATGCATTTGAACACTCCATCTGTTCCAATTCTTCCCATCAAGAATCAACATATTTCCAGGAAGAAATCTTGACATGATTTCTTCCTCTGACTACACTTTTTTCCCAAAATCTTTTGGCTCTGAATACCAGTCTGTTGGCACTATGGTCTCAAAGAAGAATAGAGAAAGAAATAAGGTGCGGAGATAAAAATAAATGCACCGAAAATAACCAAATGGAATACTGTGAAATCATAATATCTATTTCCTGTTTACATATATCTTTCATAATATGTAACAAAGAGTTAGTTTCACTTTTACAAAATTACAAGAAAAAATTCGAAACTAAATTATTTATATGTATTTAACAACCACAACATTGTCGCTACCCTCTACTCCAGTAGACAAATTCAGATGCACGCCGACAACTGGCCTCTATTGCAAAGAAAACACAGCTCACACCCTGGAAGCAAATAACACCCTGAAATGACTCACACCGTAAAGGCTGGGAAGAAGATGCGACCACTAAAGCTGGAGAACCAGAGATGAAGATGATACCGTAAAATAAAGTAGAGTTAAAGTAAAAGAAGGTAAAAAGGTCAGTTGTGGTATTTCACGTTTAATGGATGCAGGAAAAAAATGATAGAGTGCGGCCATACCTATAATGCACCTTAAATACATTTTTCGTCCTCATTTTCGTAGTGTTTGTTGCGGATGGTCTTCATTTCTATCAAATGTTTAAAATGGTCCTCATTTTCGTAATTCGTGTTTAATTTAGTCATTTTATGTGACGCCGTTTAAATCAGTAACGAAGTAATGTACAAGTGACACTATTTGTATTACATTGTAATGTTGTAATGGAGTGTATGACGTGTACTATACAGGTGGATTATTAATGTTAACTTTTCAATTTAGGGCAAAAATTTTCCAATTAGGTCGTGCTGCAATTAGGGATTGACGAGTACAAGCGATTTCTTCATCTCTGATTTGCAAAGGAAGCAGCAATTGGACTTGGCGATTTGTTTGTTTGATTTCAATTTTCCAGTTGATCATCATCGACGAGGTAAGTGCTTTGCTCGTGGGTTTACGGTATTCAAGGTTGTGATAAATTTTGCACATTTGAATCAGTTGGGGTTAGGGTTTTCGTAATTCTTGTTTTTGGATTTGTTTGTGGTTGGAATGTTGTGATGTTCTCTCTACAGTTACAAATCCGGGTTAATCCCCATCTCTTGTTGAACCACCAACATTGTTGCCTCCAACGATTACAACCAAAGATAAAAGAAGAAGATTGAGATAGTGACATGGGATTGCAGGAAGAAGAAGATTGCAACAACACAAATTGGAAATGGAGGAAGAAGATTGCAACAACTGACCAACTGCCTAACAATTCATTTTCAAAAACTTAGCTCACTTATTTATCTCCAAATATCTAATTATTACACATGTACCGTACGCGTAATACACCCTAGTACAATGTAATACAAACAATGCCACATGTACAATATTTCGTTACTGATTTAAACGGCGTCACAGAAAAGAACTAAACTAAACACGAATTACAAAAGTGAAGATCATTTCAAATATTTGGTAAAAATGAGAACCATCCGCAACAAACACTACGAAAAATAGGACGAAAAAAGGTACTTAAGCCTATTTTATATTAATTTATTTTTATTGATGTTTTATGGATGAAGAGTAGAAATGAGAGTCTTCGTCAATCATCCCTCTCAAACTGAAACCTGGTTCGTATGATAATGAGAAAGTGAATATGTGTGTTTAGGTTACCTAATTCCATTCCGTCCGATGGAGTTCGAGGTGAAGGTGGTGGGAGGCATAGACTCCTGTTTTGTATCCCTTCCCCTCTCACTCATCCAAACTCTTCAGTCAACGCGCTCGACACCGCTTCCTGAAATCCTCGCTCTCGAGCTTCGCTCTCCTCCTCACACCTGGTTCGTCTCTTGGTCCGGCGCCACTTCTGATTCTTCCGCCATAGAGGTACGGAACTTCAACTTCTCCCCTTGCACCTTCTCACTCACTCGCTTTCAGTTTCAATTCTATATAAAGCCTCCAAAATAACTTGTGCAGGTTTCTTCTCGATTTGCGGAGTGCATTTCCTTGCCGAATCACGCTACTGTTCAAGTGAGAGCTGCTCCCAATGTGCCGCACGCTTCTCTCGTCACCATAGAGCCGAACACGGAGGATGACTGGGAAATTTTGGAGCTCAACGCCGACCTAGCCGAGGGTATAATCCTCAACCAGGTACGCAATGGAATTGGACACTTACTTTACCCCGGCTTACTACTATTCGATCGAAAGTAATTTAAAGTAGATATTGAAATTCAGTTGCATGTACTTGTTTTAAGACTAAAAGGTTACAACACTAAAAGGTTATCCAAATAAATTTTTTGAAGCAGAACAAACTCACAAGTTAAAATTATTTTATGCACAACTTAAATAATTTTTTTGGAGAAGCTAATAGGAGAGAACTTTTACAAGTTAACTTATGCATAAACTAATTTTATCTTATGGAAAAGCTTCTTCATTTGTCTTTATTTTCTTGTGAGATTTTATGGATAAATTTATTCTATCAAATCCTAATTATGGATTGGAATGTAACTATTGAGAATTTTGTCAGGTATGTCTTCGTTTTAATTGTAATAATTGCGGCATATGTTTTCTCTTTGTCATTGTTTGTTGCTGCTCTAATGTGTCCATTGCCATTGCTATTTAGTGAAATTTTGTGTGAATGTCTTAGGCACTAGTTTGATTAATAAAGAAGAAAATAAATTTTACATAAAAAAAAGATAAATGGGAGTGACTGTACAGACATGGGAGTGGAAATAGACACTCCCTTTCTTCTTTGGAAGATTAGTGGAGACCAAATGCTACTTTAACATCTAGAAAGAGAGAGAGAGAGAGAAAGTAGACATGCTAGGTGATATCATGTGATAGAATGAGAGACAGAGAGAAGTAATTGGTGTTGAAGGCGAGTATGATATATAGAGGTCTTTGTGTACCACCACTTTTCTTTATTTTCTTTCAGAGAACTTTTCATTTTGGATCTAAATACTATATTTTCTATTATTTAAACTATATTCTTTTGCCCCTTGTCTTTTCTACTGGCTATATGAAAAGGAAATCAGTCAGTTTGAGAAGAAATGAGTCTATTTGATCTCTCTATGTTACATTTATATAATGATGTGGGTAGCTTGATGCAGGTCAGGATTGTCTATGAAGGGATGAGATTTCCTTTGTGGTTGCATGGTCATACTGTCATCACATTTCAAGTGGCTTCTGTTGATCCGAAGAATGTGGTGGGTAAGATGATACCTATTTCTGTCTCTATAGTTCTTTGGTTTTATCATGTGCTTGATCTAAGCTGCAAATATCATTAATGACAATGTAGTTTTTGCTTTCATTTCACGTGTATACCCTTTTCATGTGTAAGCTAGAAATACCCTTTTGAACTATTGTGACAAACATGATAGAGACGTAGTTATCATATAGATGCCAAAATAAAAGTGCAAATGATGTTCTTCATAATCAGGGGTTTTCTCTTTCATCTTAAATCTAGGATATTTATTTGAGTTTTCCAGATGTGTTAGACACTGTTTGATTTGCTTCTACTGCTGCTTGGTGAGATCTATCCCAAATATGTATAGGAATTGGGCAGCATTATTGCTTTAGTGTATGGTGGTAGTCATATAATTTATTTTTTATATATTCAAGTCTTCTGCTTGTGAATTTATAGGTTGAATGATTTTACAGTATCTATCAAACATTTGGATAATTTATTATCAATGTGTCATTTTGTGTGTGGTGGATGAATTACCTTGCTATGAAACTGTCATAAATGGTTTATAAACAGTACATTTGATGATTTAGGGAAATATGTACTTAATTTGGGACTTAAATTTTCTCCTATACACATTTCTTTTCATTATTACTGTACAATATGATTGCTAACTTCTAAAATCTTATTAAGTAGGAGGGTATCTCATATTGGGGGTAGGTGAGAAGGTTGGTGTTGAGAACGTGCCTTTAGATGCTTCATAATTTAGGAACTTTTCAGACTTGTTTCAGTTTTAAATAAGTCAAATTTATTCTGTTTCAATTTGTTGTTAGTGGATTAACTATTCCCTATTTTTTAGCTAAGCTATCAGTGCAGTGGCTAGAATCGTGAAACCTGATATCTTAGTTTGTTTTTTCCTGAATGTATTTAAATTACATTGCATTAAAATAATAAAAGTGCAGCAGTTAGCAATATCAGTATTTTATTAGATTTGCATCTCTCTGTTTTTATCTCTGTTAAGAACTGCCTTTGTTCCTAAAAAGTCAACAGGTGGTATTATACATAATTATTTATTATTCTCTTATTCAGTGGATTCTTACTGTTCTAATGTAAACAAGTTTCTTTTGATTATCAATCTAACACCTGAGACTTTGACAGTGCAACTAATGCGAAAAACTAAAGTTGCTGTTGCTCCAAAAAGCCGCAAAAGAAGTTTGGATTCACCAGGAGATTCACGTCAAGACTCCTCTAATAAAGAACACACTTCTAAGATGCTGCTTCGTTTACAAGATCCAAAAGGATTATGTAGTACCAGTACTCATGTCCAAGGAGTTGACCTTAATGTAGGGCTTACTACTGTTGCTTTTGTTCACCCTGAAACAGCCAAAAAATACTCATTCAGCATGCTTCAGTTGGTTTTGATAGTACCCAGAGTTTCCAAGGAAAACGTTAACATTTCAAGAACTAATATTATGAAAAACAGAGGTGGTTCAAGTACTAATGAAGCTGAAAATGTATATACTGACAATATAGAATATCGACAAGCAATTGTTCAGTTGATGATTTCAGAATCTGTGGGTGAAGGACATGTGATGGTAGCTAAGTCTCTTCGCCTTTATTTGAGAGCTAGCCTACGTTCATGTATGTCAATTTATCCTAATATCCATCTTACTGGATCCTTTCTATTTAACAATCAATTGCAGGTTATTTTCTCATGAATTTAATTGTGTGGAATATTGCACCCAGCAAATTATTATTAAACGTATTTTATGTTTGGTGTTTAGGTTATCTGTTTCTATAGTTAGGAAACAATCAGTCTCTAATTGCATTTTGACTGTGCATCAAGCTGTCAGGCATTGATTAGGGAATAAGCTGTTTTTTATTTTGAAAAACTGTAGGTTTGCCCAGGTAAACAAACTTGAAATATGGCATTTGAAGAAATTTATAGTGGAAGGGTCTATGGAAGTTTGCTCCTTTTTTTGTGGATTTGTTGGTTTTAGCAAGAGTATAATTATAGATTTTCCAATGATATTAAGCTTAGTATCTCTGAGAATTTTTCCTCTCTCAGTGTTCAATGTATATTGCAGTTGAAAATTTATCTTCCTTCATTTTTTATATCTGATTTTAACAAGAATATTGCCTTTGTGATTGAATAGGGGTTTATTTGAAGGCATGCAATACTATTCTGGAAAAAAATATTCCTTCAACCTCTCTTTTTCCGTGTCAATTCAAACTACTAAGTCAGGAGAATTCTGTTGAGAAAGATGGTCTAAAAGTTTCTCATGACCGGAATAATCACATTGATAAAAAAGTCCAAGCGAAAGCTGCATCAGGTTTATTTGTGGATACTATAGATTGGTCAATCCAAAATAAAGTTCTAGAAGCTGTCTCCTATGAATCCAATTACAAAGCAGAGGAAGAAACTACAAATCAATCGCAGAATCACAGGGGATTACAGAATCTTGTAAGACTATGGTATATCACACAACTTAAGGCAATTACTTCTATTTCAGGTATGGAGGTTAGTTCCTTGATTATGGGTGATAAAACCTTGCTTCATTTTGAAGTAAGCTGTTACAAGCTTGGGAGTGATGGGAAGGCTCAGTTCGCCTATAGTCCTTCAGAGAATAGTAGCAATGCAGCTGAATTGTTGTTTTTATTGACATTTGGTGAAGAATATCTGCATAATGGGAAACTTCGTGCATATGAAGTTGGTCTTGGTGGAGAACATGATAACATTAATGTTGTGGACCTGAAGGTTTTTGAAAGGATGAAATTGTGTGATCCTGTGTCTATTATTTCTATAGAAGAGAGAACGTCTGAAGACAACATTAATTCAAATCTATCTCCCCTTGGCTGGATGGAGAAAACTGCGGATGATGTTATCAACAGTAGGTCAATTTTGGGGATGGGAGGTGGAGGGGGTGAAGTGCCTGTTACTTTTTCAATTGATTGTTCTCATGGCATTTTTTCCCCAATAAAAATCTTAATTGATCCTTCATGATTATTGTTAATAGATGTACCAAGCCAAGTAGGAAAATGTCCAAATGATATGTACAAAGATATAACCCTTGGCAATAAAGGATACAAAAAATGTTTGTACATAAAATTTAAGCATGACCATAACCTTTTCATATGTTGTTATGATTGATTGGGAAGGATACTGAAGGGAATTATTTATAGAGATCTCATGTGAATAACATCCCTGAGAATTTGATTTTTAGTTGAGCTCAGTGGTTTTTAATCCTGTTCTACCTGTTTTATCTGTTGAACTTATTTGTTGTGTAAGATTCCCTATTTTTCCTAGTTACTTTGGACTGTTAATATGGATGATTTGTTAGAATTTGGATTGAGGTATGCTTGATTCATCTGTTTTCCTCCTTGATGCCTGCTGCTCATTAATTTGAATTTATTCACGTAAATATTACTTGCATTCTGTGGCACTGAGATGCCCTTTGGTGATACTTAATTTGCTGCTTTTGCTGGCTGCAGGAATGTTGATATTGTTATGTTCGGCATCTGGTTTGTGGTTTGGCTCACACAACTTGCCACTCCCTGGACATGTTCTCATATATGGACCACCTGTGAGTACAACATAAACCTTCGTAAGTTCAATATAAAACATATATGGCTTTTAGAAAGTATATTTTTAGTCAAACTCAATCTTATAAAACTAATTTGTAAAGTTAGATTTGCATCTACTTATATATTATAATTTGACCATATCCCGCGACTCCACTTTTCATTTCATTGCTTGCTATCAATTTTGGCTAAAGTGTATTTTCAGTTTAGGATATATTGATAACTTGACTGATTAAAGATGTGGTAGCCTGTAAAAGTGCCAAGGAATAATTACCTTATGACAATAAAAGCTAAATTGGAAAACATACTAAGATATCTTTCTTCTTTTGTAATTTATCTTTGATAAATTTAAAGGAAAGTTGTATGGAATAGTTTACACCCGTTATTACTTTAGTATCTATTAGTAACTAGCTAACTTATGCTGACTGTTAGGTAGGTAGATGAGCTATAGTCTAGTCAGCATAGCTTGCATAGCAAGCTACTGAGTTGTATAAATACTGTTCTTTTACTTCAACGAGTAAAATTCATTTTCAGTTTGTGTTAACCTTTCTTTTTTAGCTTGGTTTTAGTTTCTTCATGAAGTGAGGCCTACTGAACCACCTCAAATTGGCTGAAGTTTGTTTTAGAGTTGCTTCACATCACATCACATCACATCACATCACAAAACTACTGTCTGCTGTGCTTATCTTTGAGTTGAGAATTTAGCTCTTCATATTAAGATTTCACATTATGCTTAGTGATTCTTTCATATCTACTTCATATTGTTGATCTGGCCACAAAAAAAGGTTACCAATCTGACGTGTGAATACAATGCATTTGACATTTAAATATTTTTCCCAGGGCTCTGGGAAAACTATATTAGCAAGAACTGTGGCAAAATCCCTTGAGAACCACGAAGACATCTTTGCACACATGTATTGATATTAATTCTAATTTAGTTGTTCCTTTATGATTTTCCCAATTATTGTAATTTTCAATTGGCTCCTGTTTAGATTTAATAATTTTAGCTTTCAATGTTATGCAGAATTTTTATTTCCTGCTCAAAATTTGCCCTTGAGAAGGTCCCAGTTATTCGCCAAGAACTTGCAAACCATGTAACTGAAGCTTTAAACCATGCTCCTTCTGTGGTTATCTTTGATGATCTTGATAGCATAATTTCTTCCCCTGACTCTGAAGGATCTCAGCAGTCAATATCTGTTGCTGGACTCACAGATTTTCTGGTTGACATCATGGATGAATATGGGGTAAGAAATACGCCTCAATTGTTACTCAATGCGGTTTCTCTGAAATGTTTATGTATGTTATTGTTCCTTGTCACCAATGTTGTTACACTTGAGGGTTGTAAGGGGATTGGAGAGGGGATAAAAAATCGTAACTCGACCCGTAAGAGTTATGTGTTGATGAAAACTTATGTTCATAAAAGGTGCATCATTAAAAAAAATATAAAGGATAAAATTAATTCATAAAATCGTTCATAACACAACTAAAAATAGGTTCATAATTCATAAAATGGTCATGCATAAAACAAATCAATTCATAAATGTTTAATACAAACAAAGGATCCAAGGAAATCTTTCATATCAGATGCAGGATAATGATCATCCACCTCCACATGATCTTCACTTTCATTAATTTCCTCTCCTCCATGACCTTCATCATTATAGATAATTGGAGGAACCTCCAAATCATCCATAGGTGCAGCAGCACCACCTCTACTAGCATCTCCATCTTCTCCAACTTCAACTAAGATGTCTTTATCGGAAGCAAGATCTTTAATGTTATAGCCCTTTGTTTTCCTAACATCCTTCTTCTTCAATTTTGAATTAGCCATCACAAAGACCACATCATTCATGGTCTTTTAATGTAATTAATTTCTTTTCTTGGTGTGGACTTAAATAATTATAAAATTAATTAACACATCATACTTGTAACATCCCAAAAACTGGATAATCTCAAATTAATAAAACATCACATACATGATTATTCAGAGAGTACGGAATTTAGGGTATAAAGATATACAATACGTCAGATATACCCAAATTACATGAAAATGGCTCCACACAGCCCAAACAGAAATACACTGGAAAAACAAATAATTATACTAGGTCTTGTTCAGACAAGAAAATCATAACTAATAAAATCCTTCAGCGATGGGCCTCATAGTGGGCCCAATATCCGTCCAATCCATCAAGATGTAGCATTTCCATCACCATTACCACTGCCAGGAGCCCTCCCATCTGCTCACATCAATAGAATCGATGATCATCGCAATAGGAGAAGAACCACATACAAGACAACTAAACAAGCAAACAGGGGTAAGCTAGTGTACATAACTCTTATATTACAACAATCAACATGCAAATCTCAGAGTCAAACATGAACAACAGACATTCACACATGGATTACCAAAATCAATTAAGACTCCCAAGACTTGACTATCCGGATACGCATAATGAGGCACCACCACGTGGCAGTGGAATTATGTCCTAGCAATGAGGCGTCACCGCGAGGCCTTCGCGGAATTATACCGGCACCACCACGTGGCATTCGTGGAATTACGCCCTGGAAAAAAAAGGCACCACCATGACACGCGCGTGGAATTACGTCCTTATGTTGAGGCACCACCAGGGACTCCCCTTACGAGGGTCCATGGGATTACGTTCAACTGATGAGGCGCCACCAAGATCTCTCACTACGAGAGCCATGGAATTACGCCCTACCCACACTTTATACATGTTCCACCCAACAATCAAGAATTTCCCATAGCATTAATATCATGTATAAACAACAAACCATACAACTCATGCTTCCCGATTCATACCCAATAAAGTAACATACCATTTCCATCTCAAACTCATATATTATCATGGCATCATCACGTAACCCCTCAAGTACAACATTTAGATCAGACAAGCAAGCCACACATCAGTACACCATTCAACAATAGCACCAAAACCTGCCGCAGTTTCGCTCAAGCTAACTTGTCTTGCTCAGGCGAGAGCTTGACAGGGAAACAGTGGGTGCAGCGAGGTCTCGCTCAGGCGAGACCACTCCTTGCCTAAAAAGAACGCACGTCGCCTAGGCGACAATTCGAGTAGCAAAATCCTGGTTGAGCCTCTGATAATCTCGCTTAGGCGAGACTAGCTCGCTTGGGCGAGAAAACCAGCACTCGCCACTGTTTTCTCGTACAGCAGCCAAAACCACGAACCAAAACATGCTTTAACTTAATCCAAATCAGACACAACGACAACCAAGCCATACAAACACGAAACGACAGCAAAACAACGGAAAAACACAAGCAACCGAAGGTCCTAGCTTTCCTTACCTGGAAAGGGCTGATAAGGGACTTTGGCAAGCAAACGTAGAGCACAACAACTCCGAGAATAGGCTTGGAAAACTGGAAAACAGTGGAACAGATCTTAAGATTGAGCCCACTACGAACCCTAATTGGAAAAACACGAAATATACCAAGGGAAATGTGATATGAGTTGGAGACTAACTTACATGCGCGAGAAGAAGTTGAACTATGGTGAAGACAAGGATGTCTCAAACCCTAGTAGAGAAACAGCAGTAGCAGCTCAAGGAAGTGCGGAAATCTGTTTTACGCAAAAAGCACCAGGATTAGGGTTTGGGCAAATTTAGGTCAGTTTTTCCCCTTCTGGGCCAGCCCTAAGGCCCAATGGTTAGGGGCAGCCTTAAGGAAAAGGGCAGCACGAAAAGTGGGCCTTACAATACTAGCCTCTAAAAAATAATTATAAAATCAATTTCATAAATTTAAATTCCTACTCTCTCAAAAGCACTCCAATTATGCTCAAAACCACTCCAATCATGCTCAAAAAGTGGATGAACTACAAGTCAAACTCAATACTCAAATAGCGAATCTTTGTAATTTTTTATGTTCATCACCATATGATTCCCACCATTGTGATTGGTTGCTGGACCAGACGATCTGATTGGTGGGGTTACCAATCTGAACAATGGCTCTGACGGCGACAACTGCGGTTGTGAAAAAAGTGTATATGGGTTACCAGGATTATCCCTCTTCTTAAGTCTTCAATAGGTTTTTTATCTTTACAGAACTTATGAATAGGTTAGTTCAATTAGCTTTCAATTTTTAATTGAAAAAATCATTTATGGGGAGATGAAAATTGTTTTTACTTTGCTGGTGTCTGCAATAGTCTAGTATGATAATGGATATGAAATTGGAATACAGACAGAGAAGGAGGATAGGATACCAGAGATAAGTAGATATGTTAATAGGAAGGAATTGGGAGAACATGAGAGAAAAAGCAATAAATCAACACATCACAGAATCAGACACATCAGACAACGGTAGAGCAGCAACCAATGAGCACAACAGATGACATCCCCGAAGAGATTTGGAGTTATTACTGAAAAGAGAGGTGGAAACTCAGTAGAAAGGGAAGGAAAACGTTTCTGATGTTGAACCATTCTGCCACAGTACAAATAAGAAGAAAAGGTAGAAACTCATTTCAGAGGTTGCTGAACTATGCAATACCAAAATGAATGAGGAATACAGAAGGCCATTAAGCTTGCCAGAGGCTTTGCATCATCAAGGTCCACCCACCTCCAGTCTTTGGTACTAGTCACTCCAAAATGTGGTGTGTCTTGGTGTAACCTTCGAGAAAGCTGATCACAATTTCAAAAACAGAGTGCAAAAGCAAATTACATGTTAAAAAAACAGAGTGCTTCTACTGTCGTCACTATCCACCATTGGCTCCATATGACATTTTCTCATCTTTGGCTGAAATCAGTGACCTATCTGTGTTATCTGAACTGCTGAACTACAGCCAAGACAGTCCCTGAGCTTTTACATGACCTTAGGTCACTACATGCTGACTTTGACTTTAAAAGTGTAAGAAAGAAAGAGGAAAGATTGTAGGGATTTGGTAGAGGATGTGAGGAAGAGATAGCTAACAATAATATATGATTAATAGGATCTAATATTGTGGTATAACAATAATATATACTTGAAAGGAATAATCTGAAAGAAAGAATTTTATTGTTTTGTTAATTCCACTGAAACAATACATCAACTTCTCTGTATATAGAGATCTCAAACCTTAAGTAATAATTACAAGAGATCTCTAGAATCTTCTAAGAGCTTCTAATAACTTCTAGTAATACATTTAATATACTACCAACAACTTTTAATATTGTATTTAGTATTTAACTAACAACACCCCCCCTCAAGTTGGTGAATGGATATCTATCATTCCCAGCTTGCATGTGAAATTATGAAATTGCTTAGTGGGAAGACCTTTCATGAACAGATCTATGCTAACTGAAGTCCAGATGGGATGTAGGAAGTAGTGATAAGGCTACTATCTAGTTTCATTTTAATAAAGTGTCGATCTATCTCTATGTATTTAGTCCTATCATGCTGAACTGGGTTGTGAGCAATGCTAATGGCTGATTTATTATCACAATAAAGGATCATAGGTTCTTCACATGCCACTTTAAGATCATTTAGGATAGTTCTCATCCATAGCAATTCACACACCCCTTGTGCCATAGCTCGGTATTCCGCTTCAGCACTAGACCTTGCAATAATATGTTGTTTCTTACTTCTCCAAGTCACCAAATTTCCACCCAAGAACATGTAGTATCCTGAAGTGGATTTTTTTTATCTATGATAGGCCTTGCATAATTCGCATCAGTATACACTTCCATCATTAACTTTTCATTTCTCTTAAACAATAATCCCCTTCCTGGACTTTTCTTCAAATATTGAAGAATCTTGTTTACAACCTACAAATGTCTCTCCCTTAGATTTTGCATGAACTGATAGCATAAGCTATGTTTGGTCTGGTGTGTGCTAAGTAGATGAGCTTCCCTACAAGTCTTTGATATTGGCCTTTATTTATTGTAGAATTGCCTTCATCATTCCCAATTCTATGGTTTTGTTCTATAGGAACTCCAGTAGTCTTGCAATTAATCATACCCATTTCTTTGAGAAGATCAATAACATACTTTCGTTGGGAGTAAAGATGCCTTTCTTTGAGTAAGCTACTTCTATCCCAAGAAAGTACTTCAATTTTCCTAGATCCTTCATTTCAAATTGGGCAGCAAGCTTTTCTTTCAAGATTTGTTTCTCATGTTCATCATCTCCTGCAACAATCATATCATCAACATAGACCAAGAGTAGTGTAAGTTTACCTTCTTGGGAATGTTTGATGAACAGGGTATGGTCACTTTGACTCTGTCGATACCCCATAGAGATCATAGCTTGAGTGAGTCTACCAAACCAAGCACGAGGGGATTGCTTAAGCCCATACAAAGCTTTCTTCAACCTGCACACTTTATTCCCTCCTTTAGTAGATCTAAAACCTGGAGGAATTTCCATGTATATTTCTTCCTCTATATTTCCATGCATGAAAGCATTTTTCACGTCAAATTGTTGCAATTCCAAACCAAAATAAGTTGCCAATGAGAGAATGATTCTAACCGTATTCATCTTTATCACCGGAGCAAATGTTTCCTAATAATCAACACCATCAGTCTGAGTATATCCTTTGGCAACTAACCTTGCTTTGTAACGGTCTAATGTGCCATCAAATTTATACTTTAGACTAAAAACCCATTTGCATCCCACTGAATTTTTATCTAGTGTTCTATCAATTTCCCATGTTTGGTTCTTTTCTAAGGCACTCATCTCTTCATTCATGGCTTAAATCATTGGACAAACCATTGATGCACATATTCACAATTGTGGATATGGATAGTAAAGGCCATGTAACTCACATTCGAGGTCAATTGTCTGACTTGATATTTGATCTTGCAAGCTAACCTTATTTCAAGTGAAGGTGAGAACAATATCTCGAGATTGTGTCTATTGGGCTGCAAATAGTAAATTAAAAGGGCAATTAGTTGATGTTGAATTTCCATACACCCCTTAACATCGAGGATTGGACATCTCTAGTGTGAGACTAGATATTGGAGAGTGGTCCAATAGTAGGTGGCATGACAAAACCAATAGACTTCACTCCAATAGACTTTGATACTATCTTACACAGTAGACTTTGAGCCTAACTCGATTTCGCATAACTGATTTGTAAGGTGAAGTTTGTATTTATTTATATTGTATAATTTGGCCTTAACTATACTTGGTGTGGGATCTCCAACAATATGCTTATGTTACTAGTTTATACAAAAAATAGAAGAAAATAATTTCTTATTTAGTCTCATTACGAACATCTTTGACATATATACATATACACACACACACACACACACATATATATATATATACACACACACACATTGATTGGATAGTTTAGGAAACAAATCCCTGATATTGTGGGATTGATATTCTAGTAATGAAGCCAAGATACAACCAATTAGAGCTGTCAAAATGGGTTACCCGACCCACTATGGGTTGGCCACTTAATGAGCTAACCCAACCTGGCTCATTTATTAGTGAGCCAAAAAAATTCGAACCCGGTCCGGCCCACCACGGGTTGGTGGGTTAAACGGGTTGGCTAACTGGCTCACTTAATTAAGAAAAATACAATTTTTTTTCTTTCGTCCCAAAAATACTAAATATAAACTAAAATAACAAAAAATATTATGTTTGCATTTGCCAACCCAACCCAAATACAAAAAAATTATGTGACCCTTTATCTGCAGGTAGGTTGGTGAGTCAACCCGGCTCACCATGGGTTCAACCCGAGTCGGATTCTTGGTGGGGCGGGTCAAAAATTAATCCCGTACTGAAATTTGTAAAAGAATTTCAACCCAACCCGGTCTGAACCCATGGTGGGCCGGGTTGGCCCACAGATTCTAACCCACTTTGACAATTCTACAACTAATATACATAATTAAAACCAATAGGGATAAAAATCTGAAACTTCCTAAAATTTCTTGATAGAATAAAATTTAAAACTTCCTAAAATATGTCAACAATTTATAATAGGATAATTGAATATTCTGTAATTACGCTCTCTTCTATGAATTTAGTAGTTACATTGTGGTCTAAACACAAAATTCATGGTATGCCTTCTCAGTTTCTCTTTTCTCAATATCTTTCAAACCAACGACCCTTTGATATTTAGACCATATTTTCCTGTTTTGTTGCACTCATGCAGCAAGTGACTATACAATTAGGGATGGCAACAGGTCGGGCTGGACACGGATAGTGCCTCCCGTACCTCGACCCACAAAGAAAAAAAATTCACCCGCTACCCGTCCGTTTATCGGCTTAAAAAAATACTCGCGTATGTTTTTGAAACCTGCGGATACCCGTGGATAACCCGCATACCCACAAATATTTAACAAAAATATATATTTTATAAATTTTTTAAATAAAATTATAAAATTATAAAATATAATATAAATTAAATTTTAATTTTAATTAAATTTAACTTAATAAAATATAAATTAAATTATAATTTTAGTTTTTTGTAGATAATGAGTACCTGCAGGTACGGGTAGTATGATACCCCTACTCGACTCGTTTATAAGCGGATATTAAAATACCTGTTATCCGTTACCTGCGGGTAATAAATACCCACGCGTACTAACCACCCGTCGCAGATTATATTCGTGGATACCCGCGGGCACGAGTATTTTTGCCATCCTTATATACCATCTACGAGGTAGGTGCATAATTATGTTTTTGGTATCCGTGTCAGGTTTAGCTATATTTGGAATGAGCAACAAGATTTCCTAGCTTTGCTTTGTGGATTCATTTTTGCTTTCTCTCTACCATTACTTGTTACCTTTGGGAGTAGAATTTGAAGCGGAATGGTGACTTTTTAATCTTTGCCACACAATTCACATGATTCTGTCTTCCTGTTATAGACTAACTGTTGGATTTTCAGGAAGAAAAGAAAAACTACAGAAAAAGGGTCACCCCTTAATGTATTACTGGACTAAATGAAGCAAAACAGATTACTCAAAGGAGTTGTCTGTCCCCTTTCCTACTGGATACCCCAGCCACCACGAACTATTAGACCATGATTATCCCACTAAAACAAACAGAAAGTCTATTTATAAACATTCTATTTTTGAACTTCCTTCTATAATAAATTTGCCAAACTTTCTCCTCAACTGGAATTTTCTTTTCTAACATGAACAATAGTCCCTAAAGGAAAAAAGGCAATCAATTTGGGATCTTCTAAATATTTATGAAGATATTTATTATTTACAACCGTATGTCATCGCATTTCTTTTTGTACTGCCCTCTTATTTTGTCCGTACTTCCTACAAAATTGTTTCTAAAAGTGTACATACTTTACTAAATACAAATATTTTCCTCATCAAGACACTCTAGATAAAAGTTAGAGTTGTTCTACACCTGGTAGAAATAAACAGTCTTTCTGAAGCACATACTAATCACAAAAGATTGAGTCTTCTCTTTGTTGCTAAATCAATTTAGCACACACTTTTCTTTCTTGAATGCCATTTTGAATCTATTGCCTGTTGCACACTGAACAGGAGAAGAGGCAAAAATCATGTGGATTCGGACCAATAGCCTTCATAGCTTCTGCACAATCACTAGAAAAGATACCACAATCTTTAAGCTCTTCAGGTTTGATATTTTTGAATGTAATATGTGTGTCAGATTATAGTAAATTTGAACAGAATATTGACCATTATCTTTCATTTTTTATATCCATTTTGTTTCTCATCTTCAGGCAGCTGATTTCTTGATTCACTTTTTATTAGGAAGGTTTGACTTTCACATAAAGCTTCCTGCTCCTGCAGCCTCTGAGCGCAGGGCTATGTTGAAGCATGAAATACAGAGGCGTCACTTGCAGTGCGATGATGAGATCCTGCTTGACGTGGCTGTAAAATGTGATGGTTATGATGGTTATGATTTGGTATTCTACTTCTTTTAGATTTATCATGTAGGAAGTTATTTATTTGGCTTCACTGGTGTAAAAATTACTAAATGTCAGTTTTGTTAATGTTTTAGAATGTGGTTCTGTTTTTTATGTGCTGCATGAGTAGAGAAATTTAGAGAGAAGGAAAATAGGAAGTCTATGCATTTATGGTATAGATATTCATTCAGCTGCAGATTTCATGCTTTATATCATTAACGAGTTTGTTTTTTTAAGACAAACAAGAATAGAAAAACGGCACAGTTTGTGGGATTTACGGAAGCCCTTTTTTGAGTTAGGGTGTTATATTTTCTTTTCATTAAATTGTCATGGTGTAAGCCCTTTTATCAGTGGTAGAGGAAGAAAGGCAGGTGTTCGTGCATTTGTTCATGAAACATTCATTGAAATATTCCTGCACAAATTTCATTAGCATATGATCTAGATTAGAGATAAGAAAATTTAAGATTACTTTATCATAGCTTGAAAAACATAAAAAGATGTTTGTGTTCCTACAATATTTAATGGTTATTATTATTATTAATATTATCTAAGGGGCATCATTTACATTTGATGAACAACACTTGCTTATGTAGAAGTTTGGTTTTCAATCTGAGTATTATTAATTCATGAACTGTTGATTACTATGTATGAGCTGCAAGTATGCAAATATTTAATATCTTCCTTGCTTCCAGGAAATATTAGTTGACAGAACTGTTCATTCTGCTGTTCGCCGTTTTCTGCCATCTAATGCTTCCATTGATGTGCATGAGAGTCCAGCTATACTAAGGGAGGATTTCTCTCAGGCAATGCTTGATTTTCTTCCAGTTGCAATGCGTGATATTACAAAATCAGCTTCTGATGATGGCCGTTCTGGATGGGATGATGTGGGTGGTCTTGTTGACATTCGAAATGCTATTAAGGAGGTCTGACTTAGTGAAATGTTAGAATCTTGTTCTGTCACTAGATTTTATGTATCATGTGTTTTTCACTTACTCCCTTTGGATTCAAATATAAACAAATATATGGTCATGTTTATGGGACTTAGATATAAGAAAATTCCAATGAATTCAACCTTATTTAATGTTATTATCTCAAAAATACCCTTATGTTTAAATCGGGGCATCATCTCAATAAATATGACTAAGGATAATGTTGAAAATGTACTTTATTTGTTGAAATTAAGAACAACATTTAATGAACATAGCTGGCATTCTTAATCAGTGTAAAATTAGCTAATTTGTTTATATTTAAGTCCAGAGGTAGTATTGTTATATTTGTAAAATACTTGCGTAAGTCAAGTGGAGGACATATTTAATCCCGCAAAACTAGTTATTAAGGTGAGGCCTTCCTAAGCTTAGAAAACTAATGTAAGTCGTATCTCTAGTTGATAGAGGACTAACAATAAGGCAGCCTAATAACAATTATTTTTCTCTTTTGTTGTATGTTTACTCTATACTCTGACATTTCAATGATTTTACGTTGTTGGTTAAATTATTTCAGATGATAGAGCTGCCATCAAAGTTTCCAAAAATTTTTGCACAAGCACCTTTGAGGTTACGGTCAAATGTCCTTTTATATGGTCCTCCTGGTTGTGGCAAAACTCACATAGTTGGTGCTGCTGCTGCTGCTTCTTCACTTCGATTCATATCAGTAAAAGGGCCAGAGCTGTTAAACAAGTACATTGGTGCTTCTGAACAAGCTGTAAGAGACCAATAAGAACTTCTCTGGGTTATTATTGGTGTATGGTACTTTTGAATTTATTTAATTCTTTTTTAATCCTTATATTTTCTCAATTTCTCTGCATAAAATGAAAGGTTTTTCTGAAGGTTAATACATCTCAATTGACTAACTAGCTTTTTATACTGTCACTGGGAGCCATTTGATGATGAATGTCTTTTGTTAGGTGACGTAGGACGTTTCTTTGGTTGTCTATAATATATTTTAATATTTCAAATTAAAATTATTGATTTTGCATACAAGGTCTGGGTGTTGAATGCTGGTTTCAGGTTAGGGATATTTTCTCTAAAGCAGCAGCTGCAGCACCATGTCTACTTTTTTTTGATGAATTTGATTCTATTGCCCCCAAGAGAGGGCATGACAATACTGGAGTAACTGATCGAGTTGTTAATCAAGTCAGTATATATTTGTTGCTTTTTGAACTTTTACTTTCGTGAATAAAATCTGACTTCAGATGTTTCAATTTTCAGTTTTTGACTGAGTTAGATGGTGTTGAGATTTTAACTGGTGTATTTGTGTTTGCTGCAACAAGGTTAGTTTCTCATACATGTTTTCATTTGTCCCAAATAAAACAAAATTTTGATAGTGTCCATGGATGAAAGACTAGCTGAAAGGATATAAAGTTTAATGAAGACTGTAGTTCAATTGGCTTATACTTAATTTATATTAGTTACGTAGACAATTTCTGGTACAGGCTTTAGGATTAGTTTGGATAAACTTTTCAGCAAGCATTTATAGAATAAAATAGGAGTCTGAATGAATTAAACTTTGCAGTCCTGCAACTGCAATATTTTATGAACCAAAGAAAGATTTTATTGATCGAAAAGAGAAACGGAGAAAGAATACTTCTCGAATGCTTTCCCTTTCACAAAGGATTCTTCCTTTTACAAAGAGCAAAGCTTAATTATCAAATATTACCGGACAAAATGAATCCTTCACCTTACATCCTCCTACTTTTTTAGCTCACTAATTATCTCAACTGTTGCATCTTATTATAACTCCTAATAAATTTTGATATATGAGATATTTTTCATTTATCAAGCTTCTCTTCTAAGCTGGAATAATGATTTGGCTACGATTAGTTTACAATTGACCCTTGTTTGTGGTGACTATTTCTTGTGATAGTAAGAACAAATGGAAAATGGATATTAATCATTGGTTATTATAATATCTGTTTTTCGTGAAAGCAGTAGACCAGATTTACTTGATGCTGCACTGTTGAGACCTGGTAGGTTAGATCGTCTTCTATTCTGTGACTTTCCATCATGGCACGAGAGATTGGAAATTATTGCTGTACTTTCTAGAAAGGTATGTGTTAGCATGACTTCTATGAGTATTGTCGATGTTTTGTTTCTTGTTTGCAAATTGCTCATGATATCTTGTTGGGGTTCTTAATATACAAGGTAAATAAATGTTTTGGATTGAATGTTTTACCTGTTCATACGTTATGCAATAGAATCAGGGTTATAATGTTAGCAAAAGCATGAGAAAATATCATATGTATCTGATGCCTACCAGTTCACTACATCCACCTAGAGTCAATAGTAATTGTTGTTCAGTTAAAGAGAGAAAGGGACTTGAACTATGTAAGGAAATAAAGAATTATTTTAGTTAAGGAAGTGGGGTTTAAACTTAACTCAATCTCATAAAACTGGCTAGATAAAGTGAGGTTTGCACCAGGGATGATAACATGCAGGTGTGGGTTTCATTATCTCATCCCATTCCCGTAATAAAAATTCATTCTCGTCTCCAAACCCAACGGGTACACAATTTTTGTTCCATCCCCATCCCTCGGGTAGATTCATACCCATGTTTGTATTGTTCTAAATATCAATTAAATCATTTCTATAAAGAATAAAAATCCCAGCAAAGAAATCAAGATATTATCGCAATATTCAATATAAAAGAACATATTCTCTTTTCTTCGAGATATCAAATATTAAGAAAAATATTATAATTGTATAAATCTCAAATTAGGGTATCAAGTAACTAGAGAAAATTCAAAGAATTACATAAATACTAAACAATTACACATAACTAAAATTCCATAATAACCAACACATCTATTAATTTTGCAAACAGTTTGAGTTTCACTTGCATTCGATCCACCCACATATAGAAAAAAAGAAGAAAAATTAGATATGATATGATAAATGAAATTGAAAAATTTAGTCACTAAAATATAATATACCTTCATTAGATATTTTAGTAAATTATGGATATTTTAGTAATTTAAATAAAGATGTAAATGCCGACGGGATGTGTATTGGGACAGGGACGGGACGAATATGTACATACCCATTCCATTCCTATACCCAATTTAAAAATCTGGTATTACCCATATCTATACTAAGTCAATGCGGAGATTTTCCCTAAAAAACGGGGACGAGTTCGAATAATATCTACAGGATGGGCTTTTTTGTCACAACCTCCTATTTCGAAGGTCTATTAAAGAAGAAACAAGGTAAAAGGAAAATACAGTTGTTTGTTTTACTTAAAACAACTGTAAAATCTGTTAGTAGTTATGTTATGGGGAAGCTTGTATATACAGATGTGTTTTGGGGGGAGGATAGTAAAATGAGTGAATAGTAGGAGGTTTCTGTACCCTCGAATTGCCAGAGGTGTTTCTGTAATAATTCTGAAACTTCTATATGAAATTCTCAGTTTTCTCTGTTTGAGTTTTCTTTCTTGTTTCTGAGTTTGTGATCCAGTTTCTCTAATATACTATTGTTTGGCCATATCTCTGGTCAATGTGGAATCTTCAATAAACAACAATCATACAATTACATTGTCATTATGATACAGATCCACACCACAAAAACAAGCAACAAAAGAGAATAGGTGAATGAAATATAAGTCAGGTCTGAGATTTATCTGCAAAAGAAGAAAATACAGCAAAGATAATCAATCCCACTGCCCAGAGCTAGGCTCCTCTAGACTTACCAACAAGGTTCTCTATTCAACAAACAGCAAAACAACCGCCCTCTCCTACTCTCCACACCTGATACTAATAATAGAAAAATATTCCTCCTCTCTCTCTCTCCTCTAACTAACCACTCTTCTAATCCGACAACGTCATTATCCTGGTTCTTCTTTCTCACATATGCCCTTCCCCATCTTGAATTGTGCTTCAGTTCATGGGCTACAGTCTCATTGGGCGCCCATTTACTTTTTGGCCCCATCACATTACCTCTATTTCTAACATTCAAACCCTTTAAAATAAAGTAATTACGCCAAAATGAATAGCAAGATTATAAAGATATTTTCTCCTAATTGCTGCATAGATATTGAGGATATTTTTATTCCATTAATAATCCACTATTTACAATACTCCTTCTCAAGTTGGTAAATGAATATAATCATTTCCAACTTGCCTACAAGATCCTAGAGTTTGCCCTAAGGAAGTCCTTTAGTGAAAATGTCCTCTATTCGAAATCCTGTTGGCACATGTGTTGTAACGACAAGACCTTTGTCAAGATTATCTTTGATAGAGTTTCCCAATTTCAATGTTTTGTCTTATCAAGTTGTACTGACTTATGGACAATATTTTAGACACATTATTTCATGAACAATTCTACAATGAGACAAAAATGTAGAAAGTTCATAATTCACATATTTAGTACCATTCCTACATTTGATTCTTTTGATGTTTTTTTCTAAATTGATTCAAACAATATGAGAAAAATTAACAAAGATTTCAAAGACCTCAGTTGGCAATGCCATTGCCACGTCACATTGACAGTACCATATGACATGATACTGACTTGACATGTGGACAATTTTTTTCTTAAAAAATTAAAAAAATAAATTAAAAAATTAAAAGAATAAAAGAATAAATAAAAAAAATTAAAAAATAAAGACAAAAAATAATGAACCGACACGTGACATATTTTTAACTTTGTTGGTACAACACTAACTGAAACGACCAAATTACATCAATTTTTCAAAAATTGGAGTCTATTTGAGACAATTGGGGGACCAATTTGAAATATCATAACGAAAATTAGGACCAAAAGCTTATTTAAACCTTACAACAATCAAGATAAAAATATTTTGAGCTATAGTAATTAGGAAAAATATCTTTAGAATTTTCTTATTCATTTCAACACATTCTTATTGCCTTATTTAAAAAAAAAAATATTATTATAAATATAGATGGTGAGAATCTAATTAGTATGATTGTTATCAATAAAATAAATCTTTATTTCCTTACATAGTTCAATTAATACACCGTAAGATCTTTAATCCTACAAGATCTCTTACACTACTTGTGAATCCTATTTTAAGATAACACCCTTAACAACCCTAGTAAAAAACTAAACACCTACAGGATTACAAAATTAAGGAACAAGGTCATTTGAACAAATTTCAACTCAAAATATTGTAAAGAAAAGCAATGGTGATCTTCTAAATCTATGATCTTGATGACATTGAATCAGATAAAAAAACTCCAAGAATTGTTTTTCAACTAGCAAGACTAATCTCTATGTTTTAGAAAGGTTTTTGAACTTTCATAATTTGATTGCATGAAGATAACTAGAGATTACTTGCTTAGGTAGCTAATAGTTTAAATGGGTCAAAAACTGTTTTAATCCATTAAAACAGAACTTCGATACTCGTTTGCTCATTTTAATTCATTAAAACATCTTTTTAATCCATTAAAATCATTTAAATACTTTAGTGATTTTAATCAATTGAAATGTCAATTTAATTGGTTAAAACAAGATTCACGACCTGAAATGCTTAAAACAAAGTTTTAATTGAGTAAAATGCTCTTCCCAAAAACCTAAAAAACTTAAAAACATTTTAACATATTAAAAAGAACTATAATCCATGAAAACAAATTTAAACATTCCAACCACTGTTCAAACACTTCCGAACTAAAATATCCACTTAGTCAAATCAAGATCAATAATAAGTAATTACTTAGAATGCATCTAAACGATATGTTACAACCCAAACCCGACATCAAACTCAATATCAACATCTCCAACACTTGCATCATGGTCAATGTACAGGTTGGTAGCGTCAAATCTCAAGCTCCATCCTTCCTTCAAGCCTCTATACCAAGAAAAAGTAAATATACAATCTCAAAAACTCTAAGGTTGTTGTCTAGTTCTCTGGGGCCTTTGTGGTTGAATCTTAACTTTTTCACTATTCATATTGCATATGTTGCTGAATCCAAACTTTATGTTCCTCGTACCAAATTTTCTTTATTCCCTCTTGTTTTGGTCACTTCACTTGCAAAATACGTTGTGACCTCCATTTTTGTGGTTGTCACTGTCAACTTTGTTCTTCTTATGGTTGTCACCACCAACTTTGTTATTTCCAACGACCAACTGACTGATTTCTCCTCTAAAATTCTCAAGGGATCTCGTTTAGATTGTATTGATAATAAGTGTGGTGCATATAATACATAGGCTCCAATTTGAGGAGTGTCAAAGATATGAATATATGGAAATAGGGAAATAGTGTATAGCTTTAATTTAGGGATTATGTTATATGTTTCTTTCTTTCCCTAATTGTATCTTACTAATAATTATAAATTATCATGTCTGTCCAATATGCACAATTCTTTTAATCAATTCTATAGTCGCCATGGAGAGTCAAGCCCTATTGAGGTTCTAGTGTAGAAATTTCACTGGCTTTCACTTCTATAGATGAGATTGAATTCCACATAAGATATGTGCACACCGCAAAATGTCAAGTTGGTCATTAACCTACCCTAATTTTGAATTTTAATATTTTCATGTTTGACAAGGGAGGATTATTGTTAGTCTTACGCCTTCTATTAGTAGTGGGAAGTTCCACTTTCACCTCATATAATTAACATTAATAATTTATCAAACAAAATCCTTTTCTAATTTAATTAAACTGAGTCTTTTTAATTATTCAGTTGGCAATGGACAAAGATATTGATTTGACTACAATAGCTAATATGACTGAGGGATTCAGTGGAGCTGATCTCCAAGCTCTCCTCTCAGATGCGCAGCTTGCAGCAGTTCATGATGTTCTGGACAACGTGGATGCCTTAAGGACAGAAAAAACACCCGTTATTACTGATGCTCTTCTAAAGTTCACAGCATCCAAGGCTAGACCATCTGTTTCAGAAGAAGAGAAGAGAAGACTCTACAATATATATCACCAGTTCCTGGATTCAAAGAGATCTGTCGCTGCCCAGGTTTTTCCCTTCTCCCGTGAACTAGTATGAGTTTCGCTTTTATAATCTCTTCAGTTTAACAAAATTGTGTTCGCACTGTGTTTTGTGGATGAGTAGGAACTTGTTGGTTGTAGATTATTAGGTATATTGATACCCATGAGCTTTGATTGATGTTGAATAAAAAAAGTTAGCTCTCGGAATTGACAACTATATCATCTTCGGTGCAATTGCTTCCTGCACCTTCATGTTTTCTCCCTGGATCTCCATACATTGTGATAAATGTAAAAAGCATTCATTCATACAGTTTTATCGGGAAATTTCTGGTTTGAATGATCTAAAAATTTTCTGTATTGTATAATTTATAATGTAAAGGATTAGGTGTTGTATTTCGAGTTACACAATGCAGAAGTAAGAAAAGTTAATTTCGGATTGTAGAATTCAAAATACATTTTTTATTTGTGCCATTTGTTGGGTTTAAAATAAACATAAATGAACTAGTTGTTGGAGTCTTAATAATAGTTAAGGAGTTAGCCATTGTGGATAGTTAATGAGTTAGCCGTTTTGGATAGTTAGTGTACTAGCAGTTTATAGTCCTTGTGAGCACAACAAACAGAAAATTGAGTCTATAAATTGTATCGTGAATTATATGAATGAACAACAACAACAAGAAGTGAATTAAGTTTTTTCACAAGAGTTGAGAGTTGTTGTCTAAAAAGTGGTATCAAGAGCTAGTTAACTTGAGTGTCTGAGTGGAAAAAAAGGAAGCTAGAGAGAGCTTGAGTGTTTGAAAAGAGAGTGAGATGGCTAGTCTTACAAAGAGTGTATTCCTGCCTAAGTTGACAAAGGGGGTCAACTATGACAATTGGAGTCTAAAGATAAAGGCTCTTCTTGGCTCCAAGAAAAGTGGAAGGTGGTTGAAGATGGTTTTGAAGAACCAGCCAACACTGTGAATTGGTCAAATAACCAATTGAAAGAAGCTCTTGTGAAGTACAAGGCAGCTTTGTACATCTTGTACCAAGCTGTGGACAAGTTTGGCTTTGAGAAGATTGCAAGTGTCAAATCTTCAAAAGAAGCGTGGGATATTTTGGAGAAGGTGTATAAGGGTGATGACCGAGTGAAGCAAGTGCGACTTCAGATGCTCAAGGGTGAGCTAGAGAGCATGAGAGAGAAGGAGACTGAAGGAGTAGCCGAGTACATAACTTGGTTGAAACCTTTGCAAACCAACTTGCTAGAAACGGAGAGACTATGCCTGCTAGCCAAGTTGTGGAGAAGATTCTTAGGTCATTGACCAACAATTTCAAGAATGTGGTGTGCGCGATTGAAGAATCCAAGGACTTGTCAACGCTCACGGTTGAAGAGCTTGTCGAGTCCCTTGAGGCGTATGAGCAACGGAAGAAGAAGAAGGTTGAGCCACTTGATCAACTACTCCAAATGAAGGGAAAGACTCAAAACACTCAAGGAAGAGGAAGATACCGAGGAGGTATAGGAAGTGATTCTAGTGGTAGAAGCCGAGGACAGGAAGAGAAAGAACAATCCGGTCAACAAAATTGGCATGGAAGTGGACGAGGTCCATGGAGAGGAGATTGATCAAGCAATTTAAACACTGAGTGCTTCAAGTGTTGGCAAGTATGGCCATTATGCAAAGGAGTGCTACTCGTACAAGTTTTTCAGTTAAGTCCGGACATTTTTCCAAATATTTTCGGTCCGAGAGCGAAATGAAGAGACGATAAACCTCACAGAAGAAGTTAAAGAAGAAGTGGCGTTGTTGATGATGACGTGTAGCTCGAGGGTCGACCACAAGAAAGTGGAGAACTCGACAAGAAGTCATAATAAACTAATGTTGGAGTACCATGTGATAATTTTAATCCTATATTCATAATCTACATGTCAAATAGTTGGACCTCAAACTCATGTTAGACTTATAATAGTCACTTATTCAAACACTTTCCTTTTCAATTAGATTGTATCTAACTTTACAGTCCAACTACAGGAATCTAGGACATTATTTGCTTCTTTATGCTCTTGATATCCCAAATGGTTAGTGACTTGTTATCTATGTGACTCAATTTGGTCTTTATAGATACCTCATTGTCAGTAATGAAGTTTAGAGTTATTGTGTTCAGACTTTTAGAATCTGGATAATTTTCTACGTCAATTAGGACCAGATAGAAGGAATGAAGTTTATCTAAGGAAAGAAGAGGTAGGTGTATAGGTGGAGATGTTAAGTATATTAATATTTAAACATTTTTCCTTTAGTTCATATTATTTTATTTTTGTTTAGTCCATTTAAATTTATTATTTTGTTTTTAATCCATGTATATGTCAGTTTTCGTATAAGTCTCAATTATGTCAGCTTGATGTCATCTCCATTAATCACTTCAGTATTTTTGTAATGGATACTAATGACAAGAACAAAAACTCAGATTTTTTTAGGGACAAAAACATTTAATCTAATCCTGAATGCTCTAAATTTTATACTTGTCTAAATTATCATTAATTTTAAAATCACTAAATCTGTCACGAATTATCTTGAGTGACTGAAAATGATGATGTAACCTTTAAATGTGAAAGTATAGATGATAGGCGGTTGTGTGATATTGACTTGAATTATGTTAATGGAGTTGTTTTTGTTTGGTTTCTCAAATTACACTTCTATACGTGTAAGCTATCTAAACTCTTATTCACAAGTGGTTTAGATGGCTAGGCGTAATTCATTTCGTTCGAAATATGTTAGTGCAAATGCCATGCGATCTATGTTTTATTCGGTAAATAATCACATGCGATCTATGTTTTTCTCTTTATCCTTGTCACCAATGCAAAATCTCTAATTTGTTATAATTGGTTAACATAATTTCTGCAGTCAAGAGACTCGAAAGGAAAGAAGGCAACTTTAGCTTGACAGGTCAAAGATTCATGTGGTGGAAGATGTTCTTTGGTATTAATTTCTCTGAAATGTCTTCTCTTTTCATGTGCACATCTTTAATAGTAAACTTGTATAGTTCAACTCATCATTTGTTGTATTTGATAATGTAAAATCTCCTAGCAATATTACAAAAAATTTCTCAAATTTTATTTTTGGTTTGTGAAATTGCAGGCAGCAATTGAAGTAAGCCCTTAAATGACCTTCCGTCAGTGTATATATCAATAGAATTATGACAAATTACACAATAAAAATGTATTTTTGTTGTAGTCTCACAAAGATTGTCAAGATATGTAACGAAAATGATTTTTTGTATCATTTATTTACACTATTTATTGTTATGCACACCGAAATTTTTTTTCTAATCGATATTTTTATTGTAAATGAACTTGAATAGTAAATGCAGGGTGGCTGTAGCATAGCCAAGATATCTGGTTAATTCCGCAGCATGCCAAACACTTAAATTAGACCTGCAATTACTTCCTACACTTTAGGATGATAGAAATTTGATCAATTTAAGAGGTATATTATAGAAAAAGAAGCTTGTGGAAGTATGTCCTACTGTGATTCAAATTTGTAATTCATAGAAGACCTATGAAAAACAAAATCATTTTGCGAAAGAAATTAGAAAATGGGTTGAGAAATGAGAAAGAACATGTCACTTTTTTAAAGAATACTCAATGGATAAGTGCATGAATATTCATAAGAATCAAGGCAAGAATGGAAAACTTAAAACCTTTTTTCAAGAATTTAAAACAATCTTCTAAATTGAGAAAACAAGAGGGGTTGACCCTCTTTAATAAGTAGCATTTCACAGTTTTGAAGAGGAAGAGGTACTTTTCAAGTGTTCAAAAACATTAGGAAATTCAATTGCAAATATTAGACTACTAAGTTAAAGTTAATTCAACTAATTTATATATAACACTTATTTAGTCCTAATTAATACGGGTGGTTCTTTAAAATTAGACAAAGACAAATGGTAGCTCTTAAAATTAAGGGAAAATTCATCTTTACACTTTTAAGAAGTACATGTGAGACATGGGTTAGTTGAAAGTGATGTGAAGTAATTACACTCATAGTCACACTCTTGAAAGTCACATCCCTAGTAACTTTTCATATGACTTTCTAACAAATTCAATTTTTTCTAACATAACTCTTTGTAACTCTTGGATGTAGAATATTCCAAGAGAATTAAGAAATATTTTATGTTCTAAGTTTATAAAAGTTGAGAGTTTCTTCATACTTTTTACTTATTTTGGTCTCCTCTTATGAATTTTCTAGAAATCTTTTGTTTTTTTTTTTGTCATGCTTATTTTCTTTATTCTTGAAGTTTATTTTCTCCATCTTCATTATATTCTTTTTCAATCATTCATCACTATAACTTTATAATTTCTACTTATATCTTTCAAGAAGTGTGAAAGAAGTCCAAATTATCCACAAGGTTGGGATTTTCTATATTGATTTATTTGTAAAGTTCTCATATTGAACTATTAGATCGATTGTGTATCACTATGTCAAAAATTATAATTCAACGTTTCGACTATAATTTGGTTCATCAAATATTCTTCACATGATAAGTAATGTTATGTGCTCTCTTACTAAGTCAAAAATTATAACTAATATTTAAGGTACAATTTTTTTTCTACAGAAGAATGTAATGATATAAACTGAACAATTAATATCACCTATAACATGAACAATCCAAAATAAATTAAAAATTTTAAAATTGTTCAATTTATGACACATTTTTGTCTTCTTGACCTTGTTCTAACTCTTTGAATAAGATCAACAAGGATGACTTCAAGAGGATGACCCTTTCTTAATTGGGAGGTTTTGTGTGTTGGTTCTTATATTTCCATTTGATTCCTTCAGGGTGCTTAAGGGAATCTTCCCTCTATACATTGTAAGGCCCGTTAATATTATTCATTATTCTTTTTGCCCTAAACTAAAGGGCTGCCCTTGTAAGTGGGCCTAAGGGGCTGGCTCAGTAGATAAAATCCTTTCCAGTTGCCCTAAGTCACATTTTCATTCATTTCAGAGAACTTAAGCTGCAGCCGTCAACCCCCTCCGCTAGGGTTTTGTTCCACTGTCACGTTAAGCTAAAGGAACTTATACTCCATGTAAGTGTCTCTTCCAGCAGTGCTAGTTCCCTTTTTGCTATCTTGTTTTGTGTTTTCGATTAAAAGCCTCCGTTAACTCAGTTTCCCTAGTTCTGTTCCGCTGTCCTGCCAGTTCTGCGAACCCATCTTTGAGTTGTTGCACTCCGAGGTCCCATGTCGAAGCTCGGTTAGCCCTTTTCCAGGTACGGGAAGTTAGGGTTTCTAGTTTCGAGTCGTTTTGAACTGTGTATGAGTTGGTTGTTAATTTTATGGTTTGATCTTTCATTTTGATGTGTGAGAATATCTTGCATGAGTTGTTTGGTTGGAAAACATGGTTGCTGCAGGTGAAACAGTGGTGAGACCTGTTAATCTCGCTCAGGCGAGCCAGCCCGCCTCGGCGAGACAAACAAGGGCTCGCCCAGGCCAGTTTACGCGAGTGGTCGCCTAGGCGACCCGCTCCTCATTTTGAGCGAGCGAGCATCTCGCCCAAGCGAGAGGGGTCTCGCCTAAGCGAGATCCTGCGTTGCTTCCTGATGCCCTTTTCGAGCCCTCGCCTAGGCGAAGGGGACTCGCCTGAGCGAGAATGTCTCGCCTGAGCGAGACCCTTCAGCCTGAGCGAGGGATTGGGCGAGACTGTATTGTGTTTGGTTGTGTGTTTACTGTCTTATGATTGGAATTGTATGGATATGACTGCCATGATGAGATACATGTACATATGTATGGATATATGCCTAATGGATTGCTATATATGCGTGACATGATTCATAAATGATGAATGATGGGTGTTGTGGGAACTTGGCATGTGAGATGAATGAGTGTTTTGGAACTAAAGGAACATGGTATTGATATGAGATGAGGCCCTAGACTCATGGGGTAGTGACGATCAGATGTATGGATTCAAAATGTGATGCGTATGAGGAATTAATCTCAGGGATTGGTATGGAATTGTAAATATGATTTAATGTTCTCTTACTGTTGATTTATGAATGTTGGTCCGTGTCAGCGTGTAATTCCTTGGGGTCTCTAGGTGGGACCTCCGGGGTTGTGCTTCAGTGGTCGGGACGTAATCCCATGTCCCCTGGTAGTGGGAGTCCATGGTGGTGCCCCATTTGTATAACTAGGTAAGGATTCAAGGTAAGGTTGCATCCTGACACTCTAAGGGGTCAGTTAGTCTCACCTAGAGCGGACTGACTCCTGTGGTGAGAGTAGCAGGAGGCCCAAAATTCATTAAGGGCTAACCTTGTGGTGAGGAAAAATTGATCCATCGTAACACTTGTAACACATAGCTCAGGGGTGAGCAGCTTGGGGGTGAGCAGAGGTATCCACTGAATCCGACCAAGTTATACGTATCCGGATGAGTAGAGTCGAGTCGTAGTGTATTGATTGAAAAGTCATAACATGCTTGGTTGTTGTATGGATATTGGATGGTGAAAGTATATTTGACTGTATGATGAAAATATTATTGGCTCTAGCTTATCCTGTTTGTTGTATGGTTATCTTGTATGTGCTTCTTCTTTCTTGCGATGATCATCAATTTGATTGATGGGAGCAGATGGGCGAGGTTCTCGTGGTCAGCAAGGAAATGGTGATTCCGCTGCTTAGCCTTTTGGACTGGATTTATTTTATTCATGATTTCTTTAGGGCTATGGCCCATGTATCGCTTTATGCATTACTACTCTACTCTCTTTGATAGACTTGTATCTGGTTTTCCGTTGGCATCGTGGTGTGCCCAGGTTGTAGGGGTTGTGTTAAGGACCCCCGGACTACTTCATATTACTATTTTGTGTGACGTGTCTTTTAATTTCGCATAATAATTAAATAGGACGTTACATACAACTTGTGAAGGAGGTTTTCTATTTGAAAATTGTTCTCATATGTGAAGTTATTCTCTATAACAGGGAGCATTTATATTTGATATTCATCCACTTGAATATGAAACATTGTAAACAACAATTTATTATTGTACAATCTAGAATGCACTTTTCCTTAAAATGTCTTTTGTATTCGTGCTTAAATTCAAAGGAGGGGAGGGGTGTTGGTAGAATTAGATGTAACCTTTATGATTAAATTATTACAAAAATAAAAGTGTTTGTCATCTCTTTATTACTTGCAATTGTTTTTTTTAGTCGTCTACAAAACATTTTAGAAAATCTTTTGTGAACTTATGTGTAAATTTCTTGGAAGACCCATGATAGTTGTCATTGTAACTATCAAATAAATGCTAATATAGAAAGGGTTAAGGCTAACCCAAGTTGTATCCCAAAAAATTTGGTGAAAGAACTTACTTAGAAAATTTTATTATGATGTTTGCATAAGGTGTTAGACAAAATAATAGTAGAAAAATGAGTTTTTGAAGAAATTAGTAAATTATGCAAACAAAAGTAAACTGACTTAAAATAGTATGTTGAAAATAGGTTTATTCTTCGGCTTTCTTACACTGGGATTCTTTATTGGTTTTCAAAAGATTATTATTCAAATAATTCAAAAATTAGATAATTCAAATTAGTCAAACAAATTTCATTTAATTTGTTAAGATTCTTATTCATTCTAAGCATATGTGACTAATACTCAAGTGTAATTTATTCATTCCAAATGTATATGACTAATTCTATTATTCTATCCTTTTATTAAACAAAACAATTTTGAAATTTTGGATTAACCAAGCTAGTATTCAATTAATTCATCTAGTTTCTGGCATGTTCCAAGCGTATAAAAATTAGAAACTATTAACACTTCTCTTTTTCCAAGTGTATACAAATTAAGTGTTCTATAACACAAAACATGTTTTAAGCGCATACATGTGCATGTTTGTTATTTTACTTACATCAAGGATTAGAAGAATAAAGCAAATTAATACAAGTTTTAATTAAAAATTATAATTGACTTATGATAGAGAGTTCTCAGAAAATTCTAATAACAAGAATTAAAATTCAAGAAAAATAGAAAAAAATCATCTTTAATTAATAAATTCAAATAACAACTCATGAATTACATGATACCTCATAATCCTTTATAAATTTGTTAAAGAAATCAAATTGAGAGACTTAACCCTCCGTATAAAAGACAATGCAAAACATAATGAAAAGGAAAAAAGTAAAATAGTGAAGAAGAGAGAGTAATTTTTTGATGAATGAATGACCCTCAAAAGCTTGTTGATGGTCTCTTTTTATAGAATTTTGGGTTGAAGATTCAAGAGTATTAGATAATGTGATATTGTAAATATGGATTTAGTATTGGGTACTTGATATGAATGTCTATTATTCTTCATTAGTGAAGAATTGTCAATTGCTTCAAACTTTTAAGAGACTTCTCTATTCTTGCTTAACAATGTCTAGCATGACATGTATCTAATTTTGCTAGATGTGTTTCTTCTTCAACAATGTCTAATGCATCCATTCTTTTAGAACTTCTTTAGAGACATATGCTAAGTCATTTATTCCTAACAATTTCTAATGCTTCATGCATTTGTTGCTCATTGGTCTATATTGGAGTTCATTATTCAAGATTTACTTGTGTTTTGTTAACAACTTGTGCTTGATATAATACCATCTTTTATTGATGTATAATTGTTTCACACTAGATAACTTATATTGGACAATCCCGTGTTGCTTGTTATGATCAAAATAATAACAAGACTTATCATATTAAGACTTGTGTATGATAAAGTCATGACTCCTCTTTTCCTTAACAATACATGGAGAAAATCTCTGATGCATACTGATATCTTTAGTGGATACTCGTAAGTAATAAATATATGTATTTTACTTGTCCACTAGTTAATACAATGAATATGAGTATCATAATATCAAACCTATAAATTCTTATTATCCATTATTAATAATTTTTATTTGGATTTTGTTTTAAATCAAGTGATAAAAGAAAGTTGGTGACAAAAGAGACATTAATAATTGAATAATTGTTAAATTTAATTTTATAGATTTATGCTTTTTTATATAAACATGTGAAGTTGAAGTTGGTTTTAAAAAGTTACTTTTTTAAAAAAAAATCACATTTTGTAATGAAATTTGTTTTGATTTATATTTTAAAATGGTTAAATTTATTTGTGATAAATTTTTGCTATAAAATTTGATTTGGAATATTCTTTAAGACTAAATTTTTATTTTTAAAATATATTCTTAAACAATCTTATTAAAATTTTAAGAAAATAATTATGATAAAATATCCCACAGATATTATTTATGCAACTAGTCATTGGACAAAAAAGTTAAATATGTTTATAGTTCTTAAACTTGAACATAAAATTGAAATTAATTATTGTCTCCAACTTGATATATTTTGATCATAAACTTTAAAAATGAAAAAATATAGTTCTCCTAATTCAAAAATGTTAATGTTTTTTTTTGTGTGAATGACGTTTTAAACTAACATTTAAACCAAAAATTAACACAATTAAATTAGAAGAATTATATTTATTATTTTTAAAGTTTGAGATCAAATTATATAAAAATTTAAAATAATAACAAATAAATTTATAGATTAAAAGTGTATTTAAGCTGATCACAAAACAAAACTATTAGATAGGACAAGAAATAGCTGGCTAGAGTCTGCACCTCTAAACAATTGTCATCATGTGCCTTTCACCTCCTTGAAATGATGCATTCATAGAAGGAATGTGGGAATAGGGATGGCAACGGGACGGGGCGGGGACGAGTTTCACTGTCTCATACCCATCCCTGTAAAAAAAATTCATACCCATCCTTGTAAAAAAATTCATTCCCATCCCCATACCCAAACCCAACGGGTATTAAAGTTTTATCTCATCCCCATCCCCAATGGGTAACGGGTATAATCTCGTACCCATACCCATACTCGTTTCCTTACTACATCAATATAAATTTTAATTAATTTTTATAAAATAATAAAAAATTACGGTAAAGAAAACATAATATTATCAAATATTCAATATTAGGAGGATGGTTGTTTCTTCGATATCAAATATTTTGAAATAAATTATAATTATTTACATTTTAGATTGGAATACCAAATAAAATTTCATAAGAAATAAAACATTTATTAAATTTGCAAACTGCAAATATTAATGAAACCTAGTTGATAAAATTTAAAAATATTTTTAAAAAATTTAAAGAAAAAAAATATTCAAATTAAAATATATTTTAAATGTTTGTTTACTTCAATTTTTTAAATTTTAATTAATCTCTTTTTGTATACACTAATAAAAATGATAATACATTACTTAATCAAAATGACGCAAATAACAAATAATAAACATAATAAAAAAATTTTAACATGGATATTGTATCTTTTGAACTCCAATATATGTTAGATGGTGATAAAAAATATTCATGACAATTACATTAAATTTTGATATTGTAGTAAATAAAAGTTATTTATAGTAAAAAATTACAGTATGATTGATATACTGAGTTAGAAAATAAAAAATAATTAGATAAAATATACTGAAATAGTATTCTACATGAAGAAAATAAACCACAAATAAAAATATTAAAAAATTAACAAATGTATGTCTTAGAAACGATTGAAAGAAATCGCACAAAGGAAAACGAATGTATAATTAAGGGTATGATAAGATGAAAAATATCTTAGACATCTAAAATCACTTTTCAAATATCAACATATATACTCAATGGTTGAGAAATAATTGTTTTAGCAAAACAAAAGAGTTCTTCAAATGAAACAAAAATTAATAAAAATAAGTAAAGAATTTTTTTTATATTACTTAGTAAATGAAATGTTCATGCTATTGAACACTTAAATTGAGAGTATTAAACATACTCATGTGAAAGGAAAATATACAATAAATAAAAATATTAAAAAATAATAGAAATATTTAAATGAGACATTAAAATTTTTTAATTGACATACATCATTTTAACATAATTATATAAATGTTATGATAAGATGAAAAATATAGTGGAGATGCGAATGAGTTTCATGACAAACCAAATAATTATAAGAAATAAAAAATTGAAATATATATATATATATATATATATATATATATATATATATATATATATATATATATATTTATTTATTTTTTTGTGTATATTTTTATAATTTAAATGAATATAAATATATAGCGGGAACGGGTATTATGACGGGGATATGTGCATCCCCATAATCATCTCCATACTCATACCCAGTCAATGCAAGGATTCCCCGTCAAAACGGGGACGGATTCGGACAATAACCACGAGGACAGGTTTATTTGCCATCTCTATGTGAGAATATGATATTTTGAGACCTTTCAAAATTTATATTACCAACCATTTTTATTAAATTTTATTTAATGATTTAATTTGTAATTTAATTAAATATTTTATTATTATATAGAGTTATTGAATGAATAAGAGAAAATGCGGATTGTGAAATTAATATTTTCCTATGTAGACTTTAACCTTTTAAGAGTATTTCTACTAATAAAAAAAGCCATTACAAACAAAGTTAACTTTTGTACCGCATAAATATTTAAAATTTGACTAAACCTTTAATTAATATCGTAAAATTTAAATTTTTCTCATTTTACATGTAAGAATTACATTCACATGGTTATTCAGTTTTATGTAATATATTAATTCAAAATTAAATGGATAATTTTTTTTGAAAACAAGTCATTATTAGGATACGCTATAACTAAAAGGTCTCCCACTATTACTGCTCTGTAAATAGATATTTTTATGTACCTATACAACAATAATAAAATATAAATCTCCAAGTAGTATATTCAAAGCAACACAAGAAATAGGCAACTGAGGTTTTAGATTGGTTTGGGAAAAGTAAATATGCAGAAGGAGAACGGTGCTAGGGGTGGCTAAACCACATTACCAGAAGTGATTAAACATTTACTCCCCTTTTTGTAAGTTATGTTTGTGCTGCATCCACTTTAATATGTTTGAAGCAGAACACCAGAAACAAAGCAATAATAATATCCCTTCCTTTTATCATCTCTCGTTGATCTTATAGGTCGCCATTTTATCTTTCCATTGCTTCGGGTCCTGGTTTAGGTCCAGATAGTTTTCATAGAAGGTGACTTCTCTGTTTGGTTTCACCAACAAGGCAGAAGAGTTTCTAGTTCCATAAGGCCCCTAACAATAAAACGAGTTTTTAGTTTAAGCATGTAAAAGCAGGGTTTAACAGATAAATAAACAAGTGGAATGAAAGTGTTGGTTACCGATGACAATACTGTTTCAACAAATATAGCACTCAAAGGATGTTCCCGTTCACGAGGCTGAACCCCAGGTAGCATCCACTCTTCATCTTTCACTCTGTTTGTCATTAGTTTCTCAACCATTTCTTTGATGGGAAGATCACTTTCACCATATTCCTTAATAAATTCTTCTAAACTTTGGCGCATCCGTTCAGCCTGAAAAGGTTGTGCCAAAATTGGTGTTATTGCTTGCATCTTTGTTGTCTCTTTCAGAAGAAATGTAAAATTTTAGGATTAAACTACAACAATCCCTTTTTAATTTTGTCAAATTAGCATAAGGAAAAATTCACAAACACGTATCAAATGAACCAACCCAAATAGAAACTAAAAATAATCTGGAAAGAATAACAGGGTTGTTCTGTTACCTTTGCCCATGGAGCATCCAGAGATGCATTAGCCAACACGTGAATTCCCGGGGTCACTAGAGAAAAAGAAGGGTTATCTCGGTCTGGTCTATTGAACACATAAACCATGGTGGAGGTGCAAATATCGGCCACCACAAGGTTAAACCCATTGTACTGATGCGCCTCTCTCGCAACTTGCTCTGCAAACTCCTGGGGACTCTTATTGCTCTGTTGCATTTTATTCACACGTTATGATTAAACCAGTGCAACATCACCCTGCATAGTAACAAAAGAGAAACGAAAAAGAAGCATGACAAATAACAATAGTAGATAAGCTAGTTTAATTTTCTGTTCAGTTAGTTACTCTACATTTCTATTCAACAAATCATTTTTTTCATCATGAACGGCTTGAAGACTAATTTGTTGGGCTTTTAGCTTGGGGAAATGACAGAGAGATTCAGCACTAACGAGCCATTGACATTCCATAGCACCACTTCCAATCTAAAATCTTAAAAAAAAAAGGTGAGTCTCCTAATACATGCTCTTCAGGTTCATTTCTACTTTGCCAAGCCAGGAAGACTTTAGATACAAGAAATTCTAATAATACAGGATTCAACCACTCACGTCCTCGATCCATCAACTTAGTTGTGTTTCTCAACAGGGGAAAAACCAAAAAGATTCGGCACCAACAAGCTATGAACATTCTATATACAGAAAGTCTAGAGATTAAAACCTTAATGTGGTTTAATTCTAAAATAAGTGGGTGGAATTTCTATAGTACACTTCAAGCTCATTTATCCTCAATGTGGACCAAAAATGGAATCCTAAATAACTCATCCTCACATAACAGTATTGTAAAGTGACTGCTTAAGATTATATATATTTGTGGAAGGTCTCCATAGGGTCTGGTAACAAGAATTTAATCCTAACTCTTCCTAACATCCAACTTCTAAAGTGACAACTGCCCCACGATAAACTATTTGGCCTTATCTTTCAGAGCATCGTTTGCCTTATTCAATGGAGATATGATTTGAGTGAAAGATAATTAAAGGGAACAAACAGATGGTGTGCGATGCGAGCGTTTACCTGAAGGAAACGAAGGGGCAATTCCCCTCTAGTTTTGGGATGTGGAAGGGTCCCAACTTCCCTAAAATTAGTGAGAAACGCGATTCTGCCATTTCTCGTCGAACCCAACCACGTTCCACCGCCGAGCCCATCCTTACCACCCAAAATCGTTTCCTCTCCCCACCACCATGCCAAGGGGTATGTAGGGCTATCAGGTTTCAGCACTCAGGCCAATAAATAAACATTCCATTGCTGTCTGAAACTCAGAATCAATTCCGAAAGCGATAGCAAGAAGTAGGTTAAGTACTCACCGAGAATAATCCTGGTCCCTGTTGAATAAGATTAAGAAGGGGTACTTAGGATGAGCTTGCCACATGAACACACAGATGCACATGTTTGGTTCTATGTTCCCTTTCTGTTGGGTAACTAACCAATTTGCTTCTTCAAAGAATCAATGGGTATAAAGATATTTATTTTTAATTTGATTAAATTCCAAAATATATAAATATGCAATAATTACGTGGTGCTTGATGACAATTAGTCATATTAAAAATAAATTCAAATTGAAGAATTTAAGGATCGGCATGGATATTTTTCAAAATCCAATCTATAATCCAATAAAATAGATTAAAATAGATTAGATCTATAATTCAAACTTATGTTAATTGCATTACCTAAATTTAATATTTTTTTCAATCCAATTTATATTAGATTGAGTCAAGTTTTAAAATATTATATACTGAATTGTAAGAAACTATTACGCAAATGAAAAATAAAAAACACAATGGATCATGCACCGAAACATTTACGCATATTTATTTGAATAAAACTAATATTAAATGTTATAATAATTTAAATTTAATATATGAATTTTAAATGTGTAATAGTTTAAAAGATATATAAATTAAATATTATTCTTAAATTTCATTTAGAATAAAAATTATTAGTACCGATAATTATTTATATCAAAATATAATTTAATATAAAATAAATTTGAGTGGTGATAATTAATGTTAATCATTCATTTAAGATATTAAAGTGGATTGGATTTTATTATAAAAGTACTTGTATAAATTAGTGTGAGAACCCCTCTTTGTTATTTTTCTTTTCCATGAACCCTTTCTCTCTGCTACCAATTTCACAAAAGCAACACTTCGCTCTCACCTTGCATTATTTTTTCTCTCTATTTTCTCTGCCTTCTCTCTACCAGAAAAGAGTCTGAATTCTCATCCAAAAGTCTGAATCATTCTCTTCTGTTACAAAAATCAGACTTGAGGCTAGTTCAGGACCACTTCCTCAAGTTGAGCCTCCCCTCCCTATGCGTAAGTCAATCTCAATTTCTCCCTTGCCCTTTGATTTTCGAATTTTAGGTATTTCCATATTTCTGGGTTGAGTTAGGGCCTGTTCTTACACTTGACATTTGTAATTCAGTACCTTAGGTTATGAGATTGAGGTGCCCCTTGTTGAAAGAGTTCTTGCTTGTGGTAATTGCAAAGGTATGGGAAGCTAACTGTCTTTTTTTTTTATTTCAGTCCGTGAACCATGTTTGATGAGTTTGATTGAAGCATTGTGTGCTAAATTGATGTTTGAAACTCATGTGTGATTGCTTGATTGATTTTTGCCATGGATTCTGGGCTCCTGCATGTGGGAACAGTAGAGTAATCTGGTATTTCCGCTTAGGCGAGTGGCTCTCGCCTAAGCGAAACCACCAGAAAACCCACCCATGTTCCTGCGCGAAGCCTCGCCTAGGCGGCTGAGGTCGCTTAAGCGAGAGACACTCTCGTCTAAGCGAACCAACTTAGCCTGAGTGAGAGTTCGCCCAAATTTTATTTTTGGCCAATGTTAGAGCCTCGTTCAGGCGAGATTGACTCGCCTAAGCGAGATAGCCTCTCGCCTGGGCTAGATTGTCTAGCTTGAGCGAGAGCTACTGCAGTGGGGTGCTTGATGTTCTGTTTTAAAAGGTGAAATTATATGTTTAAAAGTGATTTTGTGCAATTAGTCTCCTATATGTTTGGAATGTTGTTGCTAATATTGAGTATGGTGGAATTAGATGAATATGAATTATGAGAAGTTGTAGTTGAAATAGAATTTCAAGGGAAATTCAGAAGAGAATGTTAGTGTGTGTAAGGACGTGAGGAATCCGTATTGGTTGATATCCTGAAACCCCAATAATCATTCACGCTCAGATAGAGTAGAATGGATTATGTTGTGAGGAGTAGGAGGAGGTCCTAGTCTTTAGACTTGATCAAGTCTTAGACGCGAAGGGGACTTACCCTTGGAGTAGTTGGGTGATAACCCCTTGTGCCCAAACTCTGCAGAGTTTGGGAACCTTTACAGGTGCAAGCCACCAAGAGCTCCAATGTCGCTTACACAATTCGGATATCGAGTCTAGAATTATACAATTGAGCTATGCTTTATGAATGATATTTATACTGTGAACTGCATGATTTTCTCTTATTTCAGTTAGCTTATCCTTCTTGTTTATGTTTGTTTTCCTTGTGCGTTCTCCTTGCAATGATCACCTACGGTTGGTGTGAGCAGAGCCGAATCCAGATGAAGACACCCCTCTCCTGGACAGGAGTTGATCTTTTGCTTGGATATTCCGTGGTAGTTTTTGGGTTAGATGCTATAGAATTTTGAGATGTATAAATTATCCTTTCTTGTATACTTATACTTGCCATAGGGATTTATATGGTTATTTTTGGATGACTGTATCAGTGATATATATAACAGTTTATTTCTACTATCTGCTTTGTTTGATCATAATATAACGTTTTATTTGATATATGAAAAATATTAAATGGGATGTTACAATTATTATCAACAATATATTTTTAGTAATTTATTTTTCGTAGAATATACACTTATAAAGAAAAACTCAAGTAACTTTTTTATTTAATGAATATCCATGTAACACGAATATAAATGATATAAAATGGATGGGAAAGAAAATAAGTAAATATTATAAAATATGTGACGTCATATAGTGATGTTTTTCCTTTTCTTCGCATTGTTAACATAAGTTGTTCAAATTATGAATATGTCATCCTTTCAAGCAAACAATTTGACCGTTCTTTTACATCTTCTAGGGAATACAATTCCTTGATACTGTATGCAACCAATGAAAACATTTCCACATCAAAATATCAGTTTTTATGTGAAAATAATATTTTTTTAAAGAACTTGTCATAGGTGTTAAAAGAGAAGAAAATAATGTTGAATTTGAATGTTTGAGTGTGTGTGTACAAACTGCATTCTTAATTTATATATAAGCAAAGTGAGATCATTTAGACTATTGAAAACATTGAGTGGAAGCAATCTTGATGATTCATTTGTAGTGTGGTAAATTATGATACATCGATACTTCAACTTGAGTTATATATTTGTGTCCGACACATATCGTGTCTGATACTTTATGATACTTTAACAATACTTATTAATGAAGTATCTATTTTATAAAGTCGTAATACACTACAATAAAATCTTTGAATAGTAAACAATTTTAGTGACAAAAAATAATTAGTCACTATATAGTAACTGTAAGGCCCATTAAAATTGGCCTAATACTTTCTACCCTAAAGTAAAGGGGGGCTGCCCTTGTAAATGGGCCTAGGGTGGCCCAAGTGATAAAACCCAACCTCAGTCCGCCCTAACCCACTCACTTTCTTCATTCTCAGATTCGCAGCCGCCTTCCTCTCCATTATCTCTACTAGGGTTTGTTTCCCGCCTCGAACCAGTCCGCCTAAAAGCTCAAGTAGTGATTTCTACTCCACGTAAGTGATTCTAAACCTACTGTATTTACTCCCTAAAGTTGTTCTTCGTATTTCATCGTTTAGAGTTCAAACTAATCCCGTTTTTCCACTGTTCTGCCAGTTCTACAAGTCCATCACTCGAGCTGCTGTGCTCCGAGGTCCCGTGTCGAAGTTCCGTTAACCCTCTTCTAGGTACGGGAAGTTAGAGTCCGAGTCTAAGTTGTGTTTTTATGCCTGTTCTTGAGCTTGTGAATGGTCTGCATGGATAAATCACTGGTTTGGTGTGTGTAGTGCTTGGTATGTTTGGTTGGATCGGGAAACGCCTTTGTTGCAGGTGAATCAGGGGCGAGAGCTGTTAATCTCGCCCAGGCGAGTTAGACTCGCCTAAGCGAGTCTGACGGAGGCTCGCCCAAACCCCCAATGCGCGAAAGGTCGCCCAGGCGACCCGCTCGAATTTTTGAGCGAGCGAACACCTCGTCCAAGCGAGAGGGGTCTCGCCTAAGCGAGATCCCGTGATGTTCTCTGGGTACTTCCTCGAGCCCTCGCCTAGGCGAAGGGGGGGCTCGCCTGAGCGAGCACGTCTCGCCTGAGCGAGCACGTCTCGCCTGAGCGAGACCCTTCAGCTTGAGCGAGGGGTTGGGCGAGGCAGTACGCTGTTTGGGTGCTTGTTTATTCTTGGATGATTGATATTGGTTTGGGTGTGAATTGTATGATGAGAAACATGTATATAATGGAGTATTATGCATGCTTGGCATGAATCATGAATTGTAGATGATGGGTCTGGTATGAAAGTTGGCATGTGAACTAAGTGAGTTGGTTATTGTTAAAGTGGCATGAAAATGAGATGAGTTGAGACCCTATGAGCATGAATGGTTATGATGAATTGAAATGGGTTGGGCCTGGAACATGAAAGGTGTTGGCTTTAAAGGTTGGTACAATTAACGTATACGTGCATGGTGAATATTGTTTTGGCTGCGTGATTATGTTTTGTATGTGTCAGTGCATAATTCCTTAGGGGTCTCTAGGTGAGACTTTCAGGGTCGCGCTTCAGTGGTCGGGACGTGATTCCATGGCCCCTGTTAGTGGGTGTCCATGGTGGTGCCCCATCTGTATAACTAGGTAAGGATTCAAGGTAAGGTTGCATCCTGACACTCTGAGGAGTCAGTTAGTCTCACCTAGAGCGGACTGACTCCTGTGGTGAGAGTAGTAGGAGACCTGAAATTCATTAAGGGCTAACCTTGTGGTGAGGGAAAATTGATCCATCGTAACACTTGTAACACATATGTCGCAACTGAAATCGCGACGGGACGACGAACCGAAAAAAGAAAAAAACGAGTTTGAAAAAGGAGATTTGGAGTCGCCACCATAGTTATTCTGGAAAACTATGGAAAACCATAAAAATAAAACGAGTCTGCGAAAAACCAGATTTTGGATTCAGGAGTCGGTTATGCGTAAGGAAGGTGTTAGCACCCTACCGCGCCCGCCCGAGGGCGGTACCTTTAATTAAAAACGCAAAGTCGATGTGATTTTCAAAATATTAATTTTCCCCAAAAATAATAAGACAAAAAATGCTAAAAAAGGAAACGTAAATATTTTTTAATTTTTTTGGGCCCGACAAGGATTGACCTTGGTCCTACGTATTCTCATTCAAAATGAGAAATCAGGGTTACGTAGTTCTTTAAAAAGCTTGTTTGTTTGAAAATGTTGAGATTCTTTGTATTTTGAAAATTTTGTATTTTTGGTATTTTTGAGTTACTTGAAAATATGTGTGTCACATGACGCGAGCGGTCGAACAGACACTAAAAGGGAAACAAAATTATTTTTAGTATTTTTTGAATTATTTGGAAGAAAGTGTCACGCGGCGCGAGCGGCCGGACAGACACAACAAAAAATTAAAAGAGATTTATTTTGATATTTTTGAAAACGAGTGTCACACGGTGCGAATGACCGGACAGACACAAGAAAAGTAAAAGAGAATATTTTCATTTTTTAGATTTTTTTATTATTATTATTTTTTTTGTAATTTTTAATAATTTTCAAATATTTGGTTTTCTAGGAATAAAAAAAAATAAAAAATAAATAAATAAATAAATAAATAAATAAAAGAATAAAAAAATAGAAAAATAAAAAAAGTAAACAATAATAATAAATAAATAAATAAGTAAACGAAAATAAATAAATAATAATAAAAACAAATTAAAAATAAATAAATAAAAAGAAATAATTTAATTAAGAAGGGTGAGAGTGGGAAACAAAATATGGGGATGTGTGAGTGATTAGTGGGAGGTATATGAAGAAAATAAAAGAGGAGGGTGTGGTTGAGGTACAAGAGGGGGTGCATGTGGTAAATAAAGGAATGTGCTAAGGAAAACACAAAACGGAGGTGCAAGAATTAAAAAAAGGGGGTGTACACCAAAAACAGGAAAGAGGAGGGTGTGGTTGAGGTAAAAGAGGGGGTGCGTGCGGTAAATAAAGGAATGTGCTAAGAAAAACACAAAACAAAGGTGCAAGAATTAAAAATGGGGGTGTACACGAAAAACAGGAAAGAGGAGGGTGTGGTTGAGGTAAAAGAGGGGGTGCGTGCGGCGACTCAAAGCCTGCAGCCCCCCTCCCTTTTTTTTTCAGAAAACCCTAACAAAAGGGTTCTTCCCCCTCACATGGCAGCCGCTTCTCCTTGACACCAAAACGCTGCCACCGGCCACCAACCACCAGCACGCCATTTCCGTCTCCGCCTCGCCGCACCAGGGATGCTGGTGACGACGCCGTCCACCACCAAAAACGCCGGTGACCACGCATCCCCTTCTTCTTTCTTCTCCAACGCGCGCGAGACAGGGGGCACTCACCCCCTTCATGGCTTCGAGTTCTCGCCTGCCGGAGACCGCCGACAGCGGTTCCAGCCGCCGCTGACGTCCGCGCCAGCGCCCCCTTCGCCTCCATCCTCTTCCGCAGTAGAGAGAGGCACGCGAGGACTCTGCAGCTCGTCACCGCCGTGCCGGCCGCCGCGATTGGGTCCGCAGCCATCACGCGACCACGCTCCTCCGCTTAGAGCTCTGAACCACCGGCGGCCAGGCCGCCGGCCAGGGTTTCTACTCCCTTATTCATCTATGTGTTTTCGGGCTATGAATCATATGGTAAGGAAGAAAGTGGAATGCGAAAATGGTGGTGGTTCCGGTTCAGTGTGAATGAAGATTGCAGGGATGGGATAGAAAGAGGAACAATGAGTGTTTTTTTTTTTATTGATGATGAAGAGCGTGCACGATTTTCTTGTGTGTTTTATTTGCAGGTTGGAATGATGCTGTGATGTTGAGGTGGTGGTTCTACGAATGAGGGCGGCGGGAAGGTGGTGATAATGGGAAGGATTGGTGTTTGTGTGTATTTGTGCAGGTGAGCGATGAAGATGAGAGTGTAGGTAGAAGGGTGGATTTGGAGTGTTGTACTGTTTTGTTTGCTGTGTACGCGGATTCGAATGAGCTGGAGGCCAGTGTGGGCGTGTGAATCCGATGATGATGGAAAGAATGAGGAAGAAAGGTTTGGCGTGGGACGAATGGAGGGAAACCGTGGGTTTCGGGTTCGGTTGGGGCTTGGGTGGTGGAATGAATGTAGTGCGAATATTAACGGTGGCTATGGATTACATTTTTTATCACTGAACCCATACTACAACTCACAACTTGCGCAATATCGTCATCAAGAACCAACAACAAACAAAACATAACAAATATCTTAAACACAACAATTCAAGGATTATCAGATAGTCTTGCATTGATCCAAGCATTCAAGAATATCGATGCTTACCTCGCAGCCTCCTCGTTGTTAGATGGTTCAATTCCTCTCCTGTTGTTACTTCCGTT
>Ga0214544_1001262_pt1 | contig 51730 bp, 34 predicted proteins | sample CNSS3metaG_FD_160074 | JGI IMG/M metagenome (GOLD analysis project Ga0214544, IMG submission 160074) | Root nodule microbial communities from cowpea collected in UCLA plant growth center, Los Angeles, California, USA - CNSS3 | ecosystem: Host-associated > Plants > Roots > Nodule | place: USA...
TGTATGCATAAATAAAAAAAAAAAAAAGATAGAAACGTTGGGCTATATGTTTTTTTAAAAACCACTCCATATATGTATTATATACTAACTTATTTTCATGCCCCATCCCTTCATTCATTGAAAATATATAATCTAGGGTAAAGGATAATTATTAATTATCTTCCAAAAACCTCAATTAATATACTTTTATAAATTTAACTATAAGAAAAATCACTGCGTTGTTTCACATCCATGTAAGTTATCCGTGTTAAAAGATAGAGAAGAAAGAAAAACGATGTTCCTCCTTGAAATAAAAAAGGAAAATATCGCCTAAAGTTAGTATTTTCAAATATGTTCCTTAGTACGTGTCCGATGTTATACCAATGTTTGACAACTACTAAAATAGTATAGATGTAACGTGTTAAAATTGTACCTTCATTTCAAGACACAGGACTTCAAAACCAAACAGCCCCCTAATCTCACCTTTATTTATGATATTAACATCCACTTCACGCTGACAACTGTGTGTTAGAATAAAAGAAATTTATCTTCCTAAATAAAAATGATTCCATGTGTATTTTATATTATAAGAGTTGAAATGCGACAAAATGACATGTGCAGAGAAAGTATCCAATGCGTATAACGGTACAAGGAGATCTATGATTTCTAATAAGAAAGAAATGACGGAACAGGTTTTTTGTTTTCCCATACAAACGGGATCAATACAACATTTTCTTACAATTATTTTTTTACAAATAATAAACATCTTAAAATATAAATAGCATAAATGATATAAAAATAGTAAGAAGATATTAGAACAAGTTAAATTATTCCTGTTGAAAGTTGATATTGTGATAAACAACTTAGTTTTTTTTTGTTACGGGTAGTGACGAAGTGCAGTTAATGCAAACTCTTTGCATAGTTTTCAGAGAGACACCAACCAATAATTCATTCATGGAAATTGGCCAAGGAGAAAAAAACAACTAAAGACATTTCATGGTATGACATGTTGGTTTCTGTGTACATTGTTTGGACAGGGAGTTAAGGCATACAACAACTATGAGCATTCAAAATCCATAATAATCCTTTTCATACATCACTTTTTTTATTTGGGGGGCACAGATGCATTAATACTATTTATGATTTGAAATCAATTTCTTCCCAAACTTCACTACTTTGTAGTAATAGTTATCTGCATGTTAGGTAATGTCACGATTCTAATTGATCCCAATTTTTAAAACTTTTTTAAGGCGGCATCTAGGTACAGTATTTTTCTTCTTTTCTTTATTTTTTAACAGATGACATGTTTGTATAAAATAATTTTATTCAAGTAAAGTAGAATTATTATGAATGATAAGATTATTTTCTAACATTTAACATATTTCGATACTCATAATTCGAATTTTAAAATATTAATTACAATAAACTAGAACAATTTTAACATATTTCGATACTCATATATTTAACAGTAACATATATATTGTTATATAAATATAAAATATTTATGGCTATACACTGAATAGTTTTGCACTGTGATTTAATCATAAAGAATTGATTATTTATTATATTTAAATTAATTTGAAATGCAATGAAGTCTACTATGAAAATGAGTATAAGAAAAATGTTGAAGTGAAAGCAAACAAGGGAATGGAATTTCAACGGAACGGGTTTTGTTGGTCCCCTCATAATTCAAAATCAGCAAGAATCCAACTATTATTTTCTTTTGAGATGAATAAGCAGTCAAAAATATTCAACGACCCCATTTTATTATTTAAAAATAATTGGAAAATATATATAATCCTATTTGCATGCTTAGCTAATGGACACACCGCTTTATTGGCAGTGTGTCCTCTGTTCCCAGAATTGTGTCTGAGAGTGTGCCTAGAACGGATCTTACAACCCCATACTCTCACCCCCTTCTCTCTCTTTCTCACTTTCTCACTTTCTCTTCCCTGCTATTTCAAGCTTTGTACTGTTCGTTTTTCTCTCTCTTCTAGTCATGGGTTGGTTGGTTGGAGTTGGGACTATCGTTTTCTCGCTCTCGTGAAGTGCATGTGAAGCTTGCTGAGAGATCTGAGGCTTAATAATCCAAACGGGTCGCCTTCCTTTTTCTGATTCAGGCGTTTGAGGTGTTTGCCTTCTACTTTTTTCGCTCATACCTTCTTCTTTATTTCTCTCTCTCTTTTTGCTCCCCCCTTTTGGAAGAAATGTTACATCATGTTCTTTACGCCTCTGCTTCATTAACTCCCTCTCATTTTGTCACACTCTCCGGGATAACGTTGTTGGTATCTTGAGTGAGTCAGTCAGTGCACTTGTGTGAAGCTTTGAGTTAATGGGGTGTTTGCTTCTTCTCTTCTTTTTTGCTTGGTTAGCTTAAAAATTGTGCCTTCTGGCGTTTGAAGCTGTTGGGGTACCATCACTATTTGTGTGGTCTGCAAAGTTCCTTCCTTTTGGTTCTTTGGTTAATTCAATGGGTTTGATTGAATGTTGGGCTATGTTTATGGAGTATGTGGTGGGGATTTTGGTTGTTGGAGATTCTTCTTGAAGGGTATTTTTTTGTTACTGGGTCGAATCTTGGTGGGTCTTAGTGTTGGTTTTTTGTGTTCATGGGATAATTGACCATGGGAGTCGCTGTTTCCCTTTTTAGGGAGTTTGAATTCCAGCCTTATTTTGGCATTTCCGGGGTGATTAATGGGTGTTGAAGTTTGAGCATTTTTTTTAGTTTTCCTTTTTTATTCTATAACAGTGAAAAGCTTGACACTGTTATAGACAAAAATGAGCGTTTTTCTGATTTGTTTTATTAATTTAGAAGGGTTTCTGGTGTTAGAACGGCTGGTGTTCTGATCATGACTAGGGCTGTCCGTAGTAGGGTGCTTAAAGATGCCAATGGTGATATTAGTGATCATCTTCGCAACCACATCCATTTGACAAATTGCATTCATCTGAAGAACCATATGCACAAGAACAGCCCCATTCTGGCTGATAGGTCAATCATGAGAGACCTTGTTGTGCTGCAGAGATCGCGGTCTCTTCGAGACCCTTCTGCAAGTCCTCCATCATGGCACTCGCCCTCTGTGGTTGACATGCTTTTCAAAAGAGTTGAAAATGATGCGGCGTCTCAGGGGGGAAGAAGGTCTTTAGGTGTTGAGAGAAGGAAGGAAGGGAGAAGATTATCTGGAACTTCACCACCCTTGGTGAGTATAGCTTCATCAAGAGTTGCCCCAGGTGAGACTGGAAGGGGTAATGATGGGATAACGGCACCTAGTGAACGTAGCAGCAGGAGTGGAGTGGGAGATGGCAGGAGGGTTGGGAGAGAGGAATCTGGTAGGAGAAATGAAAAGCCTGACTTTTTGGATGTTAATCAAGAGGACCCTCTCAATCAAGCTGGGAAAAGTTTGGCTGAAGATGTTATTTCCAGGCATTCGGAGTCTAAAGATAGAAAGAGCAAACAGAGGGGGAAGAATGTTCGAGATTCTCAAGTGAAGACCCTTTCTGAGCAGCTCAATGATGTTCCTTTGGATAGTGATGATCTAGCATCAACAAATATTCATTTTCGTGGAAGGTTTCCTAGACAGGAGAAAATTATCGAGGAGGCAGATTCCCGGGTGCGCAGTAGTGGCAGTGGAATAAATAGGGGTAAAAGGCGTAAGTTTCGAAGTGCCCGAAGAACTCGTGTTGCCACAACATCAAGAGAAATTGGAGCTGAGAATGAACTTTCTGTGGCTTCCAACTCAATAGCTCAGGCTTCAGCCCACCAGAAATATCACTTTGAGGAGGCCGATGAGTTTGCAGATGATAATGTTACTAGGGCTCCGAAAAATGGGTGTGGCATTCCATGGAATTGGTCCAGAATTCATCATAGGGGTAAAACATTCCTTGACATGGCTGGAAGAAGTTTGTCTTGTGGTTTATCAGACACTAGGTTGAAGAAAGGAACATTTGGTGACAATGGAAGACATATTTCTGAGATGCCTGTGGCATCTGAGCATTCAAGCTCATATACCAAGTCTGAAGCAGAGGCACTGCCCTTGCTAGTTGAGGCATCCGTATCTCATGCAAGCACTGAAAATGCTTGTTGGGATCATGACTATTCTGGGGAACTAGGTCTTTTTGGTGATAACTTATTCAAGCGTGATGTTGATTCTGATCTCGCTTCCGAAGCTAGATCTGGTGATCAGCGTAAGTTGAGAGGGAATCGCCACAGTCGACACCAAAGTTTAACACAAAAGTACATGCCTCGAACCTTTAGAGATATGGTTGGGCAAAATTTAGTGGCACAAGCTCTTTCTAATGCAGTAATGAAGAGAAAGGTTGGATTGTTGTACGTGTTCTATGGTCCCCATGGCACTGGAAAAACTTCTTGTGCTCGCATATTTGCCAGAGCTCTGAATTGTAATTCTTCAGAACACCCAAAACCTTGTGGATTTTGCAATTATTGCATAGCGCATGATATGGGCAAGAGTAGAAACATAAAGGAAGTAGGTCCTGTTAGCAATTTTGACTTTGAGAGCATCATGGACCTGCTCGACAATATGATTGTTTCTCAGCTTCCATCACATTACAGAGTGTTTATTTTTGATGACTGTGATACTCTGTCAACAGATTGTTGGAATGCTATATCGAAGGTCATCGACCGAGCACCTAGACGCGTCGTTTTTATCCTTGTCAGTTCTAGTCTTGATGTCTTGCCTCATATAATAATATCCAGGTGTCAAAAATTCTTTTTCCCAAAGCTGAAGGATGCGGATATTATACATACTCTGCAGTGGATTGCAACCAAAGAAGGTCTAGAAATTGAGAAGGATGCCCTGAAACTGATTGCATCAAGGTCGGATGGGTCTATGAGGGATGCTGAGATGACCCTTGAACAACTTAGTTTACTTGGACAGAGAATATCCGTTCCTCTTGTTCAGGAACTGGTAAGCTGTTTATGTGTTAGTGTGTTTCTGTCATGACTGCTTCTTACACTGGATTCTATTTCTACTGTAAACTTGAGTTAATTGTGTTAATTTGACATGCATGAATTGCTCTGAAGTTAAATCCTTTGTTCAGGTAGGGCTAATCTCTGATGAAAAATTGGTGGATCTGCTTGATTTGGCATTATCTGCAGACACAGTTAACACAGTAAAGAATTTAAGAGTGATAATGGAAACTGGTGTGGAGCCATTGGCTTTAATGTCACAACTTGCTACAGTAATTACAGATATACTTGCCGGCTCCTATGATTTCACAAAAGAAAGGCGAAGAAGGAAGTTCTTCCGGAGACAACCATGTGAGTAGAATAATCTCATATTTGTAGACAGCATCTAGTTATTGATTTAAGCCTCATCATTTTGTAAACACGCATACATTGCAGATAGACATCTTTTTTACACCAGAATTGTCTGTCATGATAAATATTTTATATGCCTAATTCCTTGAGCATACAGTTTTGTCTTAGTGCAGGCTGGAGGGTCTTGCTCTGGTTTCATATTAGTGATCATGTTTTTCTTTGTTGTACTTCCAAAAATTGATGATACAAATTTCTGTTTCAGTGTCCAAAGAAGACATGGAAAAGCTGCGCCAAGCTCTGAAAACTTTATCTGAGGCTGAGAAGCAATTGAGGATGTCCAATGACAAGCTAACATGGCTGACAGCTGCCTTACTTCAGCTTGCTCCGGACCAGCAATATGTGTTACCAACATCATCTGATAATAGTTTCAACCATAGTCCGTTCGCTCTAAAAGATACAGATGCGAGAGAAGCTGCTAGACTGAATGGTAATCCTGTTGACATTCCTAACAAAACTAGACGATTATCAATGGATGCTAGAATTGAAAATTTCCATGCTGGAAGCTCAGCAGATGGTATGACAAGGGGTCTTGGTTCTGAGAAAAAGCGACATAGTGTGTCTGGTTTTACTCCTCAACATACTCATTTGCAAGCCACTGATAAGATTAAGATGAATGAGAGGCAGATTTTGGGTAAAGGACGGAAAGAAATTGGAGAGATATGGTTAGAGGTGCTTGAGAGAATACAAGTTACTGGGCTGAAGGAGTTTATGTTTAAAGAAGGCAAGCTGATCTCTGTTAGTTTTGGGGCAGGTGAGTGTCAAGTCTGCATAATGCTTACTCAACAACACATCTAATAATATTTTGTATTCATATGATTAAAATCTTCCCCTTAAAAATGGCATTCTCTGTGTTAATTTAATATTCATAATTTTTAAATGATCCGGGAGAACTAGGGATAAATTAGTCTTCATATATCTAGCCGTAGTATCATGCCTAAGGCCTGAAATTTCTCATGTGTGAGAATTGTTAATGTTGTTATTTTTTATCATAAAGTTAAAATGGCTAACAAATCTGTGATGCTCGCCTTTGGTGCTGTCATAATCAGTGTTAACAATGCATATGTTTTACATGAATTCCAGGTTGGGAATAATTACGGAATGAATTGACGTTGCATGTGATTATTCTCAATATACTGTTGTCAACCTGATGGTCTTGTATTACTATTACTATTATAGTAGATTGAAAATTTGGTTCTGGCATCAATGTCTGTTCTAAAACTTATAATAAAGTTAAGAGAGGTTAGTCTGCTGCAAATACTACCGTACTAAAAGTTACTATGAACTTCGTCTTTGAAATGCTTTTACTTCAGTCCGTGCTTGTGCATCTTTAATGATATATCTTGTTAATAGTATTTATTCCATTTTAACAGTTGACCTTTTGTATCGTGCTTAATGCTGTTATGATAGTGCCTCTGTTTCTTAATTTTTACTTTACTCTTCAACATTCATTATTAATCTATATTTTATGGTTTATGTTACAGCTCCAACTGTGCAGCTAATGTTTAGTTCTCATTTGACCAAATCTACTGCCGAGAAGTTCACCGGCCAAATCTTACAAGCATTTGAATCTGTCCTCGGATCTTCTGTAACAATAGAAATTAGATGTGAGTCAAACAAAGATGCTGGCTCTGCTGTTCATCAACCTCCTACATTGCCTGCTACCAATAATATTCTGTCTCAGATCAGAGACTTTAATGGTGTTGGTTCTCTACCTCATCCAACATTAACTGATTCTGTTGAAAAGAGAAGGGGTGAAATTGTAGAAGAAGCATCTTCTCAAGTGGAGCACAAGAGAAATGAGCAGCAGGTAGATGGTCATGGAACATCTTATAGAAAATTAGAAGGTACAAGTATTATAGGACAAACATCAGTTTCCCAAAACAAGCCAATTGTTAAGTCGCAGTTAGAGCAAAGAAAGCTTATGGAGCAAAATCAAAGTCGAAGTCTTGTAAGAAGCAAAGTATCTCTTGCCCATGTAATCCAGCAAGCAGAAGGCCAGAGAAGTGGGTGGTCAAAACGTAAAGCAGTTTCTATTGCTGAGAAGCTTGAACAAGAGAATTTGTAAGTTGCCATTCCACCGTTTTCACTTTTTTATGGTGATAGAGATTGTTAACGTGGATGTTTTGAATTATTAAGCTTTGGAATTTGGTGTTATCTTGTTTCAGTGACATGTTAATGTCTCTGTTATAACTCATAACTGACAATAAGTTTTGAAAATCATTTACTCCTCAGGAGACTGGAGCCAAGATCAAGAAGCTTGCTTTGCTGGAAAGCATCAAGAGCAACTCGGCGAAAGGTAGTTCATTTTATTGACTTTTGTAAACTATTCATCAAGGGCATGCATTATGTTGCTTCTGCATTATAGGGGATGTGATATTTATTAGATTCTTGGTGTTACTTTCATGGTTTACATGTGACGTTAGTGTGGCAATTTATTCAAATTTTCATTATTACACACAGCAGTACATTATTATTGATGTATTTAATTGATTGCTTTGGCAGCTGTCACGGTTGAAAATTCGTAGCCGAAAACCACGTGCACTGCTGAATCTGGTCTCATGTGGGAAATGTCTGTCTACAAAATCTCCGAGGTAGTTTGCAGGTTGGAATGTTGTGGGTTCATTCAATACCCATTTGTATTGCCTGTATTTAGGCTTTTTCCTGAAGTGTTATAGGGTCAAGCCTTTTCTATTCTTCTTTTCATTTAATTCAATAAAAGCATGTAGTTATATATATCAGATGAAGAAAATGTAGGAAAGTAGTAAAACTAGTAAATCTCATTTTAGTGATAAGATGTTGTATATTTTTCCTTAGCATAAATTTGATGCAAATTTTAACTCAGCTTCAGATTACAAGTTTTAGTTACTATTGGTTAAATTTGGTTTTTGGGCGGTGTCTTTTCTTTTGGACCTCTATCACTTGTCGCCATGCTCCCATGCAGTAAAAATGGATCAAATTCCTGTAAAGTGCGCTTAGAGAAGGTGATTGATTGTTTATGTGTGATAAAAGCATTTCTAAGCGTAAGCATAAATAGTATGAAATTAATTGAAGTTACACTTTTTAATGTCGCCAAAAAATAAGTGGATAATCCATATATGGTTTTCTCACAAAGATTCACGTTATTTAGAAAATTTATGATTATTTACTAATTCACCTTTTCTTTTTCTACTTTTATAAAGTGTTTAGGTATTCTATTCTCTAACCCTAGGTTATATAAGAGTATATTATTATACATTCTGGATAGTTCATTTTAAAATAGATTCCGGAAAGCTCATTCTAAACTAAAGGAGAGGTATTAAATAATTTTACAAGATGCCTTAATAATACCTTGTGATAACCACAATTTTTTTAGCAATTTTTTCTAATGTTTAATAGGCTTTGATGCCATATTATATGCAATCTATAAAGCCACTTACTTAAACTAGTAATTTTTTTGGGCTTCTAAATTCGAACGTCAAATTTTGTCACAGAACATAAAGTATAATTGTAACATACAAGAGGAATATGTCTCTTGTTTTAGTTCACAGATTAGATAAATTATGAGATCTGTACATTACATTTATGAATTTAAGTTAATTTTTATTTATTCATTATTTTTAAAATTACCATATATATGATATTTAATTTTTATGTAAAGACAAAATGAAAGTTTCACGCGTAATTCTTCTTTTAACCTTTATATTTTTGTTTATGTGCGATTTTATTTTTTTTACTTAATCAAGTCCTTTCATTTTTACAATTATATAAATCTGGTCATTTTATTAATATCTTTATATTTTCAAAATTCAAATACTTGTTTTACTTTCCTAATTTTGTAAGTAAAAAGTTTGGTGAAATTTTGGGAAATATTAAATGTTTTGAATATGTTTTGATTAAGGTTTTAAAAGGAAAATTAAAGATTTATTTTGTTTTGTAAGATTTGATGTTTTCGTCCGCAAAGTTTAGAACAGAAGACAGTTTAACAGTTTTCAACTTTTTAAGATTTTGAGTATGAAAAATAAGAGTTTTAAAATGTTAAGTAGAAGAAAACTGATGGTAGCAGAAAATTTGGCTAATTTTAAAATTAAAAGAGCTAATTAGAAAAAATGAAATTAGAATTATTAATCCTGGTTAGTCACCATCATATTCACAAGCCATGTTGGGCTGGATCAAATTTCGGCTAAAATTTCAGCTCTCATCCATTTTCCCAGAAAATGTTTTTTGTAAGAGGGGGAAGTACTTAATTCTGGAAGTGAAAAAATAAGTGATAGGGTATATAAAAAGTGAAAAAATAAGTGATAGGGTATATAAAAAGAAGGGTTAAATATGTTTTTTGTCCCTCAAGTTTTAGCCAAATTTGGAATTAGTCTCTCATTAAATTTTTTGACCAATTTAGTCCTTCATATTTAGAGATACGTGGATTTAGTTATTTTAATCAAATTTTGTTAAGTTTATTTGAAGTTTCAAATGCGTTTTATGATAGTAGTTGAGTTAATATCTAAGCGAAAATGGGTTAAACGATGTAAACAATTCAAATACTATCATGAAATGCGCTTGAAACGTCAGATAAACTTAACAAAAATTGGTTAAAAGAACTAAATTCACTAAAGATGAAGGACTAAATTAATCAAAAATTTCGAAGAGGGACCAATTTCAAATTTTACTAAAACTTTAGAAATAAAAGCATATTTAACCCTATAAAGAAATACCTCCGAACTTCATGTTGGTAGCAAGGGTTTTCTCGTAGGTGTTATTTTTTAAACTTCTTATTTTTTATCAACAGAAATGATGTTATATCAATTTTATACAACTTGTTTAAATTAATAATCTTTCTAAAATATGATATTGTTTTAATATCTAATAATACTTGTTCATTGTCCCTTTTTAACAATGTATTTTACGAATAATTTAACTAATATCAGATTTTCTCTTTTTATATATTTATATATATATTTATTCTTGCTATTTATTTAGTATTCTTCTACAGCTCTGCACAGTTGTTCCTTTCTTGCTGGTCGTTCCTACCTTGATAAAATTGAATGTGATTTTGAAGGGTGTGTAGTGAATGTAATGAGAGAACCAAATAAATTTATGTATTTATTTCTTTTTTGCAATTACCACATTGCTTTTAGAAAATTACTCTTAACAATAGATGATAAGCGATTACATTAAAATATCATTAAAGTAATTGACGTTTTTGTGTTTGATAGAGCATAAACAATAATTTAACATATATAAAAATCGTAAAATATAAATATTTTAAATACAAGCCTTATTATAATAAAATTTTATGCCAAATAAACTTTAATATATAATGTTTTAAAAGGATTGAAATGTAATAAAAAAATATAAATAAAAGGAGAAAGATGATATAGAATTAAGTAGATAAAAGATATAGGAAAGAAGTAAAATAAGGTAGGTAATTTACAATAAAGATGACAATTAATAAGATCAACTAGTTTAGTTCATTATTACATGTAAATATATCAATATTTAATATTTTAAATAATTATAATTTGAAAAAAGGTATATGAAGTATTCTTTAATACTTTGAGTGCACTGTTTTCCCTGGATACTTATTCTTTTTTTAACTTTATGGAATTGCTTGGCTTGTACTGTGTCTTTTTTCTCAAAATAAATGGAAATTGAGGAATTGAGGAAGTTCACAGAGGAACTAAGGAATTCCTGAGAAATAGAAGAAGGAAAAAGCAGGAGGTATGTCAGAGTCAGAAGCAATTACCTTTAACGCAGATGATATTCTGAAACCTCAAAGTACGTTTAGTGTTAAATGCGATCACATATTTGTATAAAAATACGCTGATATGATTATATGAATAAAGATGAAATTGATGAAGAGATATGGTTTTGGTAATGCATTGATGTTGGTCAAACACAACTACAATCGCTGGGGGAGTTACACAGTATGATTTTTTATTGCTTTCTTTTCAATTATTTAATTCTTTACTCACAACCTTTACACAAATAATATATTTCTATTATTCATAATTGCATGCCATGTATCTATTATATTTTATAGATATAATTTCAAATAAGTAAACACTTTTTTTCTATTTATGTTTAATTTTTCTCTATATTATTTTATAAATCACGAAATTTTTTTGCCTAGAAATATTTATTCTTTTAAGTTACACATATTTTGCTTTAATTATTTTCCTCTTTTAATGGTTTAAAAATCACAAGATTATACATTGAAATGTAAAATTTTAAATAAATATATTCATTAAAATTGTTATAGAATTGTTTTAAAATTTTATATTTAAATTTATAAAATTGTTATTTTTAATGCAACTCTAATATTTATCTATAAATTATATATATATATATATATATATATATATATATATATATATATATATATATGTATATATATTTGAAACAAAATTTAAATAAATTTTAAGACAAAATATAAATTTAAATAAACTTAATTCGGTTAAAAATATCAATTATAATAAATATACTATTGTAAAATTTAAATAAAAATTAAATTTGATCTCAATTTAAATAGGAATGAAATTGTTCCGATTCTAAAATAAATTGAGAACAAGTTGAGATAAAATAAAAAATATAATAACTAAATTGAGAATTTTCACATTCACGTGACACTGATACTAACATATCACACTGTCTCAATCATGTAACACAACGTCAACTTGACAAGTGACATTTTTTAATAATAAAATATTAAAAAATTAAAAAAAATCCATTAATTGACACATGACATATATAAGTTGTTAATGAAAAAGACCTAATTATAACAAATTTCTCAAAATAAATATCAAGATAAATTAAAAAAATGGATCTACTTGTGATTTATCTGTGAAAATGGGAACGAATAGATTTAACCTAATAATTATATAGAAGAATAATAAAAAATAGTTATTTGTATAGAAAAAAAAAACGTTCGAATTTGAACGATAGAGTTTGATGGCTATTATATTTAAGATTAAGAAGCTGTGAATGAAAGTATATAAAAGTGTTATATATTTCAACGAAAATATATAACGAAAAATAATATTTATACATATAAATAAAAAAGTTATACAAGAATCCCAAAAATTCAATAAAAATATAGTTGATTATATATAATTTTGAATACGAAATAAATTCTTTTAGTACTGAATAGCAATGAATTTTGTTTACCTTGTGAAAGAATTTGGATAATATTGATTGGAAATCATAATACTATTTTACAATTTGTTTTAATTTGAATGTAAATATTAAATACACCCCTAAAGACTTAGAATTTTGATTGTATGAAGTGTACGAGAAATGCAGGAAGCCATAAAAGGAAAATATATGTGGCAGCAGCTTCAGGAAATTGGAGTGAGGCTTCATCCTGTTTCCGAATTCATCCTCATTGGTGGCAAATTGCATTGAGTGCTCGTGGAATCACAGCCCTTCATGTTGCAGTAAGCATGGGGAAAACCAGTTTTGTGGAAAATCTGGTGAATTGTATGAACATGCAAGATTCGGAAATTCGCATGGCAGATGGGAATACACCTTTTTGTTTGGCTGCGATAACCGGCAACGTCGAAATTGCAAAAATTTTGTTGGACAAGAATCCAAGGTTGCCATGGATTAGAGGCCAAAAAGATATGCTGCCCATTCAATTAGCATCTTCTGCAGGCCACATTCCAATCACAAAATTCCTATTTCAAAAAACTTCGGAGGACCTACACAACAATCTAACCTTCCAAGATATCGTCAACTTATTTTTCTTTACCATCACCAACAACATTTACAGTATGCTCATCCACCTTCACAATCCAAAGCTTTTTGTTTCCATTTTTCTCATGCCTAATCTTCTTCTGGGCATTTACAGCTGTGGCATCAGAGTTGTTGGATCGCTATCCCAAATTGGTTACGGTAGAAAATGAAAAGCAATCGACACCTTTGCAAATCCTTGCTCAATCTTGTGAGTACTCATAACTCTAAAAAACTTCATTTACTTGCAATTATTAAAATGAAAATTAATCAACTACTGTATCAGTTTGTAGTCCTTTGTCCCTCTCGTATACCCTACACATATTCAACTACTAATTATTTAAACTCAATGGTAGCCTTGTCCGAGGAAATTATTGAGCATCGAGATATAGTGAGTTCGATGTTTAAGGGAATGGAAGAAGTGAAAGAGTCTCTGAACTATGTACAATTGTCCAAAGCGATGTTTGATGCAGCAAAATGTGGAAACATTATGATATTAGAAATCCTTCTTGAGTACCATCCAGATTTGCTATTTGAAGTGAATTCAGAACAGAGAACTTTACTTCACATTGCTATTCTATATCAGCGAAGAGCTATATACCGACTAATATTAAGCAAGGGAGATTCTAAGAATGTGATGACACAATTAGTTGATTTTGAGGGTAACAACGTTCTTCACTTAGCTGCAAAGTGGGTACCTAAACGAACAATTGGATCACCAGCACACCATATTATAATGCGTCGCCAGGCATTGTTTCAGGTATATAAATCTACTTGATTAGCATTTTCCTAAAACAGAAACGTTGTTTACTGCAATTGTGTTATTTTCATGTCTTGTGTCCCTTTTTTCTTTTTTTTCTTTGAGTGCAAAATATATTAAAATATTATTATTGTTCTTAAAATTGCTTCATTACTTTTTATTCTATTCATCTCCCTACGTACTCATGTTTTAGTTTTTACCTCCAACGAAACAGGCAGTGGAGAAAATAGTTCCACCTGCAATAAAAAGAATGAGAAATAATGAGGGTTGTACTCCTGAAGAAGTATTTTATTTGTGTAACGAGGAGTTGCACAAAAAATATGTATCTGGGGTGAAAAGTTCGGCAAATACTTTACTATTGGTGGTAACTCTTATCATCACCCTAGGGATCACCGCAATTATAACCATTCCCGTCCATGATATCGATAGCACAATTACTCCAATTTTTTCCAAGAAGGCATGGTATGCGTTGTTTTTAGTGTCAGCTTCAGTTGGAACATACTTGTGTGGTTCATCCTTGATGTTCTATTCATCAATTATTCTTCCTTCAGGAGATGAGCATACACAGTTGGTGCGAACAAAGTTTATATTTGGGAATATGACACTTTTTGCCTCTCTTGGATTCATGTTCACTGCCATTATTTCCTGTACCATCCTCGTCTTCGATTTCTTACCCCATTGGATCTTTTATGTCCTTGCTCTATTTGGTTGTATCCCATTCTTGGTGCATCCTACACTTGACTATAAACTACGGAATCGATCTGTGACCGCAGGGTTTTACTTTTGCCTTCATCGTATACAGGATTTATTTAACTAGTGTTATAATATTTTGTGCTCAGGTTCTGTGATTCCTGTTGTATGTGAATCTATTATATAGCTTTATTCTTCTCATCACAAAACGGATACCAGATATACTAAAAAAATTTATGTACCTCTCATAATTTTTTATATACACTCTTAGATATATGCCTTTGAAATGGTGAATGGTAAGGTTAACATCAATTGCCTCAGATCGGTTACCAGATTATTGCTAGTGATAGGTTGATCTCATTGCTAAGATAGTGGCTTGTAATTTAAAAAAAAAAAAATTATAAAAATTTAACCTTAATTTCATGATTTCTGAGAAATTATATGGTTATGGTTTAATTTAATAACTTTTCTCTCACTGCTGTATTTAATCGCGTGTTAATTTTTTTTACTCCTCTTCAAAGCGTCTGTACTCCGCCTTAAGGATTAATATTTTATCAAATTACTTAAATAGTTGTCTAGTTCCAATAAGGTTTTTTTTTTTTTTCAATTTCGGTCTTCTTAATTTTATACATTTTTTTAATAAAACGAAAAACCATAAAAAACGAAAAATAAAACACCTTTATATTATAGTAAGTAAAAATAATTATGGGTCCTCTTTGAGTAATTTTTTTTTTCCCTTTCAAACATTTTAACAAATTTATTAAATAAGCTTCACAAATATACATATATTGTTACCTTTCATCAATATATTAATAAAGTATTTTACTGTTTGAAAAAGGCCCAATAGTAAGCCCATCTACGGGTGCTTCTTTTCTTGCTCTTTGTTCCGATATACAACAAAACGTGTTTTTCGAGGTCTTTAATAAGTGCAATGAGAGAATCAAATAAATTTATATATTTTTTACTTTTACCTTTTTTGTTCTTTCTTTTCTACGATTGTCACATTGCTTTAAAAATTACTCTTAAAAATAGATGATGAGTGATGATATGATTACTTAAAAATAATGTTTTTTAATGAAATAATTGGTGTTTTAGTGTTTATATAGAGCATAAACAATTATTTAACATAAATAAAAATTGTAAAATATAAATATTTTAAATATATGCCTTATATTATAATTAAATTTTATGCCAATAAACTTTAGGGTATAATGTTTTAAAATGATTGAAATGTAGTTAACAAATATAAACAAAAGGAGGAAGATGGAAGATATATAGAATTAAGTAGATCAAAGATATAGAAAAGTAAAAAAAGTTAATTTACAATAACGATAAAATGAATGAGATCAACTCGATAAAACCAACTAGTTTAGTTTATTATTACATTGTAAATATATTAAAATTTTATATATTTTATGTAAGTATAATTAAAAAAAAATATAATTAAGTATTCTTTAATACTTTGAGTGCATTGTTTTCCGTACTCTTAGTTTTCTTTTTTAACTTTATGGACAATAATAGTTTAATCTATTTTTTTTTTATTTATTTTTAATCTACTACTTCAATTATCATTAGATTATTACATTGATCACTTGAAAAAATCAAAATAAATGATTTAACGGTAATTAAAAGAATCAAAATAAGTGATTTAACAGTGATTGAAAAAGTGAATTAAAAATGGGTAAAAAAATTGAATTAAAATATCTTTATGCTTATGTAATTGCTTGGCTTGTACTGCTTCTTTTGTTCAAAAAAATGGAAACTCGGTCACTTCATGAATCGGCAATTAAGAAAATTAGCAGAAATAGAAAAGAAACACAGCTATGTCAGACTCAGTTGCAGATAGAGGAGAAATGAGTATCGATGTGGGTGAAGGACCACTACAATCGCTGGGGGAGCTACACGGTATGATTTCTAATTGTTTTCTTTCCACACTTTTTGCTTTTCAATTATTTAATTCTTCACTCACATCTTTTGCACAAATAATATACGTTTATTATTTAAAATTGTGTGATATGTATTTATTATATTTTATAGTTATAATTTCCAATACATAAACAGATTTTCTATATATTTATGTTTATTTTTTCCTTATATTATTTTGTAATCAGAAAATTATTTGCCTAGAAATATTATTATATTATTTTTGCTTTAATGGATGTCCTCTTTTATTGGTTTAATCAATAAAATAGTATTATAATAATATTAGTTGAATATGCCAGTCAAAAGTATAAGGTCTATATTAAAATTAAAAAATAAGAGTAAATGCAATAAGATTATTTTCAATTTAATGACAAAGTTATTGTCTTGTTTCTATGACCGGTATTATATCTAATTAGTGAAATGTGGTGAATTTATAATTTCTTGTATGTGTACTTATATTTATCTATCTTATAAAGTGTCTTATTGTTTAAAGGAATACCTTGACATATATTTTATGTAATGAAAAAGGTATTTCAAAATGAATTAATTTGCGTGGTTAATTCTATTGAAACCATCTAACTAGCATAATCAACCTATTCAAATTTCATCACACCGACCAAAATTGTATTTAATCCAACAAGTTTTAATATATTTTTCATGATTTAATTCTTTTAAGAAAGAAATAGTATGCGAAAGTCATTTTACATTAAAAAAACATTTTTTATTATATCAGCCTCTCACATCTCATCAATTATTTGCACTTAACAAAAAAAATAAATAAAAAGTACACATTCGATCTTAGTCTTATTTTATTTTACAAATGAAAATTGATATAAGGTTTTTTAATATTCTAATATAAAGGCCGTGAATTGAAATAAATTTTCTAGAATATTATATTAATAATCAGAAGATAAGTCAAAGTATAAATGTATTCAATTAAACGAATTTTTTATATAAAATTTCTATATGATCTTTTAGAATACTTGTAGATTAAGACTTTATAGTTTAAATTTTAAGTGTTTTATAAAAAGAAAATTATGTTACTAAGTAAAATCAGTGATTGATACGAGAACGAGTACTTTAATGAATGGATATTACGAGAAAGAGTACTTAATTATTTATTTTGTGTATGGGTCGTGAATACATGTTATCCAACTTTGTGAATATGCCACTATCTACTCGCAATCATTTTTTATGTTTTTTTTTGAATAATAATTATTAATGATTTTTTTTTCAAATAAAGTTAACAATAAAAGAAATATTAATTATGAAATAATTATTTTAAATTGACTTATATATTTTTATTTTTAATTTAGGCCTATAAAATTAATTTAATTTTAAAAAAATAATTATTTAAAATTTATATTTTGGTGCAAATTATTCAAATTTGTATTGTATTAATATTTTAGTGAGTAATTTGATTTAAAAAATTCTTTAAATTCTTATTTTTATTTAATTTTATACTTTAAAGATTTATTTTTAAATATATTTATTTAAATTTTTGAAAAAAAATATATAAAAATATAAACGAAATCATATGGATATCCGTGAGCATAAAAGTACCCAAAAATAATTTTTCATGTATACATAATAAATAATGGAACTGATTTTTGTAGACAGGGTGACATCATTTGTCATCCCTAATATAACAATGTTAATATTAAAAATAAAATTTAAAGAGAAAATAAATTATAAAATGTTGTACATACAAAAGCCAAATAAAAACAAAAAACACTATTTTCGCAATAATATAATAATAATAATAATAATAATATAATAATAATAATAATAATAATAATAATAATAATAGAAAATAGTTATTTATATGCAGACAAACATATAAATTTGAAAGATAAAATTTTATGGTTAAGATTAAGAAAACTTTGAATAATATAAAAGTGTCACATATGTAAATGAAAGTATTTGATGAAAATAATATTTATGTACATAAATAAAAAATGTTAATTATGATTTTAATTTTTTAACTTTTATTCAATATTGAAATTAGTATTTTTGAAATTTTAAATCAATTTAATTCTCAAACTTTAGAAGTAAATGAATTTAATTCTCAAAATGAAATGATACTAAAATATCATTATTATTTGTCTATTAATATGGACACGATATCATATTACTTATGATGCACCGATACTTCAACTTGGGTCACGTATTCGTATTCGACATGTGTTCGTGTCTGATACTTTAGGATACTTTATCGATACTTATCAGTGAAGTATTTAATTTATAAAGTCGTAGTACATTACAAGAAAATTTTTAAATAATAATCAATTTTAGTGACAAAAAATAATTAGTCATTTTTATAGTGAACAATTTAAAAACTAAAAATTATTGGTAATTAAAATAGTTTCAAAAAATTATAATTGGTCTCTAAATTGATAATTAAAATTGTTTTCATTATGAATTGGTTTCTAAATTGGTCACTAACATTAGCTACCAAGGTTTTGACTACCAAAATAATCGGTCTCTAATTAGGAAATTAGTCTCTAACATATTTTTTGTTATTGAAATTGGTCATTATTTGAAAGTTTTGTTATAGTAATACTTCTACGATGACAATAATTTATATATTTTTTTATGTTGACGATTTTAGTACATAATTTTAATTTGGATTCACACAATAACAATCATATATTTATTATCATTTTAAGAATTAATGTACAATTTTCAATATTCATATATTGCGTATCTTTCACGTATCGTATCCTATTATTTTCAAAATAAACGTATCGACATGTCGAATATGTGTCGTATCCGATACACATATTGTATTTGTGCATCATAGCATATCACAAAAGGAAAGATACAGACAAAAGTAAAAAAAAATCATTGTTTTGATATTGTTAACAAATAACAAGAATATTTTAACATTTTCTCATCGTGAGGATTAAATTTACTTATTTTTAAAGTAGATAGATTAAATTGACTAAGAATTTTGTAGAAAGATTAATTTCGGTTTTTGTTGAAAGTTAATGGTTAAAAAACTTATTTAACACATACGAATATTATAGAGGATTCATAAAATTTGAATAAAATCTAATTTATCATATAAACTTTAGGTGTAATTACTGATTTGGTACCCAAACTTTTTCGGAATGTTCAATTTGATATTCAAATTTTAGGAATGTTCAATTTAGTACCCAAATTTTTTAAACGGATTTATTTTAGTACCTTCTCTTAAATACTCATTAACGCCGTTTGGGTTCTGTTGAGGTGGCACTATACAGCTTATACGTGGCACTGTTGTGTAAGTTAAAATTTTTCCCATGCGAGTTATGAGTAAATTGGGGAAAAAATTAGGGTAAATGATATTAGGTGCAGAAAGAAAAATTAGGGCATAAATTGTGTGAAATCTGAAAGCTCGAATTGGGAATTAGGATTCTTGGTGGATACGCGTTCGGTGATCAGAGAAGAAGGATGGAGATTTTGCTTATGTTCGTTGGAGAGAGCGAAGCTAGAAAGAAGATGATTGACCCCTTGACATTTCTTCAACGTCTCAGAAAAAACAACAGAAGAAGAGAAAACCAAAAATTAGGTTACTCTCCACAAAAAGGGCACTTTAATTTGATCACAAATAAAGGGGGATTATCTGAACCACATTTCTGCCGCGTATCTGCTGCAGTGTCACCTCAACAGAAGTCAAACGTCGTTAAAGAGTATTTAACGGAAGGTACTAAATTAAACCCGTTTAAAAAATTTGGGTACTAAATTGAACATTCCTAAAATTTGAGTATCAAATTGAACATTCCGAAAAAGTTAGGATACCAAATCAATAATTATACCTAAACTTTAATACGAGATAAATTCTTTTAGTATTAAATACCAAAAAAAATTGTTACTCTCTAAAAGAATTTGGATGATATTGATTGTTTAAAAATGTTGATTGGAAATGATAAGGCTTTTTTAGAAATTTGTTTAATTGATATTTAATATACAGGCCTAAAGATTAGAGATTTGATTGTATAAATGCAGGAAGAGATAAAAAGAAAATATATGAGGCAGCTTCAGGAAATTGGAGTGAGCGTGCATCCTCTTTGCATGGTTATTGGTGGCGAATTCCAATGACTGATAGTGGCATTACAGCCCTACACACTGCTGTAATCATGGGAAAAACCAGTTATCTACAAAAGCTCATAACTTTTATGAACATCCAAGATCTGGAAATTCGCATGGCAGATGGGAGATACACCCTTTTGTTCTATTCTTCAATTATTCTTCTTCCCTCGAGGTGCAAAAAAAGTTTGAATTTGGGAATATTGCACTTTTTACTTCTCTTGCATTCATGTTCGTTGCCATTGTTCCCAATTGGATGTTTTATTTGATTGATGGTGGACTTGGTTGTATCACATTGATTGTGCATCCCACACTTGAGTATAATCTATGGGCTCCCTCTGCTTCCTCAGTCTTTACCTTCTTCGGCTTCGGAACTCTTCAGCAAAAGGCAAAATCGTTATATGGAATAAACTAATATGCAATATTTTTGTGCTCAGGCTTTTGGCTCTTTAGCAAGATGGAAAGTTTGGCCGATAGTTTTAAATTGGAAAATGATTTTTTAATTATTAAAATTTAATTACTTTTTCTTATAACACGATATGACATTTTTTAAGTGATTTTAGAATATTAAGAATAAGAAAATAGAAAAATAAAAAACCACTTAAAACATATCACCTAAAATTATAAGAGAAAGTTATTAAAATTTAGTAGTAAAAATATTATTGTCCTTTTAAATTACAAATATCTTGTGTGATTACTTTTATACGTGAATCTATAATTGATTTACCAAGAAAAGAGTACTAAGACGATAAGTTATTGTCTTACAATTGAAAAAAAAAAATTATAGCAATTTAACTTTAATTTCATGATTTATAAGAAATATTTATATTTGTTTAAGGTTTAATATAATAACTTTTTGTTCAATTCTGCATTTAATCGCTGGTTAATTTTTTTTTACTCCTCTTCAAAATATTTGTACTGTCTCAAAGATTAATATTTATAAAGTTACTTAAAAAATAGTTGTTTAGTTCCATCAACATATATATTTTTTCATTTGTGTCTTCTTAACTTTTACACATATAATTATATTTAAAAATAATTCTAGAAATGTGTAATAAAAATGTAAATTTAAATAAAAATATCAACATTAAATTTATATAAAACATAGTTTTGGTTTGAATTTGGGAAGGAATGAAATTGTCACATCTAAAGAAATTGGAACTGAATTGAATAAATATAACAAATACAGAAACTACATTAAATTAAGACAATAACATTTGACGCTAACAGTAACATGTGGCATGACACTGACCTGAAATGTGATATTTTTTTCTAAATATGAATTGTCATGTGTCACATCTTTAATGTTGTCAGTACAATACTAATGAAAAATGATCAAATTATATCACATTTTCAAAAATACACCTGTGCAAATGTGAAATTTTACATCGACATTGTAAATTTTCATTATGAAATGTAAAATTCAAAATGTAATTTTTCATTTCAGAGTGTACAAATCAAAATGTAAACTGCATACCGAATTGTACAATCCAAAATATCTATGGATTGCACGAGAATATTTGGAATTTTACAATATTTGGAGTGAAGAAAGAAAATATGGGGGTGCAGATAGAAATTCCCACTCTCTAATCCAACCGAACTTCGTGTTTAGTAGCAAGCCCAATGGGTTTTCTGCGGTGAGATTTTTTAAACTTCTTATATTTTATCAAAAGAAATGATTTTATATCAATTTTATTATGTATTGATGACTATTCTACTTTTCTTTCAAACACATACCAAAGATATCAGACATCCAATACATAAGAATACAATCTAAACAATGAAAACAAAACACCAAAAATAGTTCAACACAATATTTTGAAAATTCTAATTTTCGCGATATACTTTGTTTTGATCTTGTACATGTACGAAAAGAAAAAAATATATATTGAAGATCGTTGGAAATAGTGCAAGTATGAGTCAAAGTTTCACATTGGATAGAAAAGACAAAGTTAAACACTATATAAGAATAAAGACCCATAACAATATTGTCTTAAGGTTTTGGTATAAAAGTGGTGTCTAAGATCTTATATGTGCAAGATTAATGTTCTATAATCATATAGAAACCACAATTTAACAATAACTATGCTCATAAATCATATATATGAAAAAATATAAATCCAATCCAATAATGACGTATGGAAAGAGTGTAGAAATGAGAAGATATGCGTAATTTGTTTCATACATTTTATTCTTTTCAGCTTAGTTAATAAAATTATAAAATATAAAACAATTTAGTAATATATTTTATTAAGTGATGGAAATGTGTAGAAAAATTATAAGGTGCACGGGGATAATCTTGCCAGATGTAATTATTTTGTCAGCTGCACATGACACTCCCAAGGTTCAGCGTTACGTTATTATTTTAATTAATTAAATGTCACCTTTCTTTTTGGCATCATTTGCATTTTGTTGTATACACTCCATGAGTATCTTTATGGCTCATTTGGAACATGTAACAACTTAACTTAAATATTTCAGTAGACACTTGTCATCGCAAAAGTTCAGAAAAATGATCTGAGAATCTTATCATCAAATACTACGACATATTCTCCATTCGTATTAATTATGCATTATCACTCATACTTTTAACAAAAGAGTCATTCACCTTAATATAATACACATTCTAACTTTTCCATTATGTATTATCATCACTCATACTTTTAACAGCACAATGCCGACTTCGATCAATATTTGTTTTGCTGACAGATACTTTTCTTATATCTTTAATCTCCTTTCTTTTAAAATATGATAATATTTAGTATACCTTTAAATCATTATACTCTAACTTTTAAATAAAATATACGAAATATTAGTAACTAATTCTTAGTGCATTGTTTGAGGCCACTTTTCTTTCATATAAGGAATTGGTTGTCTTTGTTTCTTTTGTTGGCCTCCAAATTGAAGCACACAGCAACTAAGAAAATTCTCAGAAATAGAAGGAAAACACAGGAGCTATGTCAGACTCAGATGCAATTACCTTCTCAGGCGCAGACGATATTCTGAAGCCTCAGAGTACGTTTAGTGTTAAATTTGATTATGTGTTACTTTATGTATAAATTCAATGATGTTTCAGTAGCTGTATTGTATGAATAACACTGAATCGATGAAGAGATAGGTTTTGTGGTAAATGCATGTACAGGTAGCAGAGTGGTGGGTATTGATGTGGGTGAAGCAGAGCTACAACCACTGCCACTCCCAACCACTGTTTCGGAGCTACACAGTATGGCTTTTAATTGCTTTTTACTTACACTTTAATTATTTAATTCTTTTGTCACAACCTTCAGACAATTTTAATTTACATATCCAATAAATATTTTATCACAAAGAAAAAAAGAAGACCAGAGGAGATAATAACATTTTAGTTTTTAATTTTGTCTGGGTAATTATTTATCCTCTCGCTTTGTCTTTGAACCATACAGTATAAGAAATGTGTTATTACTAAGATGTCATCCTCATCCAACATGTATTTAAATTAATATTGAAAATTATTTTCACGGTTTTACTTAAAATATTCGAAACCTATATATTAATGCACAAAGGTTAGTGAAAGTTGTGAAAAAAAAATTGATTGTATGAAGTGCGTGAGATGCAGAAAGTGATAGAAGGGAAATATATATAGCAGCAGCTTCCGGAAATTGGAGTGAGGTTTCATCCTATTTTAAAATTCATCCTCATTGGTGGCGAATTCCATTAAACGATGGTGGAATTACAGCCCTACACGTGGCAGTGAGCATGAGAAAAACTAGTTTTGTAGAAAAGGTGGTGAAATGTATGAAAATGGAAGATTTGGAAAGTTGCAAGGCAGAAGGGAACACAGCCCTTTGTTTGGCTGCGATAACTGGAAATGTGGAAATTGCTGAAATTCTTTTACGCAAGAACCATAGGTTGCTATGGATTAGAGACCAAAACCATATGCTTCCAATTCAATTAGCATCTTCTGCTGGCCACATTCAAATGACAGAATTTTTATTTCAAGCTCCAGGGGAGGACCTACACGACACTATACCCTTCCAAGACATCGTAAATCTATTTTTCTTCGCCCTCAACAACAACATTTACTGTAAGCTGACCCACGTTTTTTTTTTTGCACAACAATAACTACTAGAAAAGAGTGATGAGACTATTTATATTCATTTTTAAAAATATTTTTGAATCTTTAACGATTGTTCCTTGATTTGGTACTGTGCACTACAGCCGTAGCATCAAAATTGTTGGAGCGCTATCCAAAATTGGTTGCCAAAGAAAACAACGGGGGATTCATTCCTTTGCAAATGCTTGCTCAATTTTGTGAGTTCTCTCAGGGTTTTTCATTTTTTGTTTGAAAGCATTAAACGGAAGTTGACACTTTCCAAACTAAAAATTGGAAAAAAAGTACAATACATTGAACGCAACATTTTCGCATTGTGTGTGTAATTACTTCATTTAAGCTCATAAAAAATTATTCATGTATTTGTACATGACCGATTGCTTCAACTCCATGGTAGCCTTGTTCAAGGAAACTATTGGTTATGAAGATATTGTAAGTTCGTTGTTTAAGGGGATGGAAGAAGAGAATGAGTCTCTAAACAATGCACAACTGTCAAAAGCGATGTTCGATGCAGCAAAATCAGGAAACATTGTGATTTTAGAATTTCTTTTCAAGTACTATCCATATTTGCTATTTGAAGTGGATTCCAGGGAGCAGAGAAACTTGCTTCACATTGCTATTCTATTTCGACAAGAAAGTGTATACAGACTAATATTAAACCAGGGGGATTCCAAGAATGTGATGATGCAGTTGGTTGATTTTGAGGGTAACAATGTTCTTCACTTGGCTGGAAAAATGGCTCAACCTGAAGAAAGATTCGGATTATCCACAAAGCATGTTTTTATGCGTAGTGAAGAAATATGGTTTCAGGTAAAAACAAGATATGTCTTATTTTTCGAAGTACGAAAAAATATTAAATATTACTTACTGTTTTAGTCTTGGTATCAGGAAGTAGAGAAAATAGTTCCACCTGCAATGAAAGCAATGAGAAATAAAGATGGTGTGACTCCAAAAGAATTATTTTATTGGTCGCACAAAGAGTTGCACAAAGAATCTGTTTCTGCAGTGAAAGGTTTGGCGAATACTTTAATAGTGGTGGCAACTCTTGTGATCACCATGGGGATAAGCATAGCTGTAACCATTCCTGTTAAGGATGTTGATAGTACAACTACTCCAATATTTGGGAAGAAGACATGGTATACCATATTTTTTTTATCAGTTGGGTTTGAAACATGTTTTTGTGCTTCATCCATGTTGTTCTATGCTTCAGCTATTTTCCCTTCAGATCTGGAACCAAAAGATGAGTATATCCACTTACAAGAAAAAAAGATTATTTTTGGCAGCGTGTCACTTTTTGTGTCTGCTGGATGCATGTTCATCGCTGTTGTTTCGTGTGCGACGTTGATCATTGACTTCTTACCCAAGTGGGGCCCTTTCTTCACCTTTGGACTTGGTTCTTTGGTATTCGTGGTGCATTTTACCCTTGACTATAGTTTGTGGACTCGAGTTGTTCGGCACTTTGTGCCATCCTTTTGCAGGGTAGTTCAACACAAGCTGCCAAGATTGTTATGGACAATCCGCAAGAGCGTAAATTAGTTGGAATAAACTAATATATAAGATTGTGCGCTCAAGAGTTCTGTGTATGTCTTTTAAATTTTAACATTTACATTTTTTATCAATTGAATTGCTCGTAGATACAATGTTTTTCTATTAAATCATTGTAAATTTTAACTTTATCAAGTTTATTGTTTTAGGTCTTCACACCAATTTATTAGGAAAATTCAGAAATTAATTAACATTATATTAGACATTAATATGATTATTGACTCTTAATATAATAAATTTGTAGTTTATCTTTTTTGTATATTATTTAATATTTTCATGATATCTAATATGAAATTTAGATTCATACTTAAACTTTTAACAATTATTCTCTTAAGTTTGGATTACATCTTATGGAATACAAAATTAAGGATGTCAAAATAAGACAATTTGACTCATATGGGTTGGTTCTAAAAATGATAACGGATCGGATTCGACACGGATAGTATTTATCCACAACTCAATCTGTAAACAAAAAAAAATCATCTGCTCTCCGTCTATTTATTCGTCGGATACCCATTTAAAAATATCCACAGATATCTTTTTATAATTTTATTTAAAAATTATAAAATATATACAAACAGTCAGGTTGGCTCACGGTTAAAACTCATTTTAACATCTATTTCATTTACTTTATAAAAATATTTAAAATATATTAAGCATGCTCGACCACTGCACAGCTGTTAAAAAATAAACTGCATCTATTGGTTGCAAATCTCATGGCTTTCATTTTTTATTTATTTTTGGTAAAAAATCCAATGGCTTTCGGTTGTTGTAACTAATTATTAGTAATTTTATTAAATAAATTTGATATTTTAAAGGCAAAGAGTATGATTGGTGCTAGTATAAAATTAAACTGAAGAATCTAAATCCAAAATACCTTCCCATAATATGGATGATCTGTACTTTAAAACTGCACGTAGCACAGTTTGACCCAACTGCTCTTGAGTTGTATGCATAATTTCTTTTGTAAGTGATGACCTCACGTCTCAAGTTGAAAGATATATATTTTAGTTATTTTTGGGTTAAAGGTAGTTCTGAAAATATTGAAATGTGATCCAAACATATGTTTTCTAAATGTATAATATAATATTTAGGTTAAATTATTCTTTTAGTTTCTATAATTGAATAAATTATATATTTTTTATTTATATTCAAAAAAATATTTATTTTCTGTATATATAAATATTATTTTTAATTTTTTAGTTTTTATATATTTAAAGAATAAAACTAGAAAAAATAAAACATAACATGCACTTGCAAAAGGGACCAAAATATACGTATATATAGGAACTCAAATGAACTATATTTAAATATGAAAGTTGAAAGCCAGATTTTGAATAACTACAAGGACTAAATGAAAGCTAAATTTAATTTTAATAATAACACGTTTTATATTTTAAGGGTTAGGTTTAATGCTACTTGGAAAAGTAAACCATAGAGCATCTGGATCTTGGCACTCTAATTCGCATCGTAGTTCTTTACATCTTGAACTTACTCCATTTTATTATTAATAAAATCCATTTAAAATTGTCTCTGGATTTAGTCCGCACATGCTAAAATACAACAAAACAAAACATAGGAATAGTAAAAGAGTCGCATCACATCAATTATGAACAACCTAGTTTGGAAGTCATTTTCTTTACTCATTATTAAAATCAATTTTCGAGGACTTACTGTTTTTTTGTAAGAAAAAAAAAAATAATAGTAAGGCCATTTAAATTTAAAAGCACCTTTCAGACTTTCAACTCTTATTAAAATATTTTGTTTAGTTGTGTTGGGTGGGTCAAGTTAAATTGATTTAGAGATTGAAGAAGAAAAAATGGCGTAAGAGAACAGTGTAAAAGGTTTGGATTATCATCAAAGGAATCTCCAGTGGCCATGAAATTGATGTTTTGAGAAGAAAGTTCTGGCACTATACTAAACGATGAAGATCACCGTCCACCGTCCCTATTTGCGGTGGCCGGAATCTGAATTGTGAAAAGTAGCTGAAGTAACCAACAGATTCATCCCTGCTACATGAATAGCTTAAACGGAATTATGGCAGACTCAGACGCAAGTATCTTGCCAGCTGCAGATGACATTACCAAGGCCGAGAGTATGTTTAACTCTAAATTATTACTGAGATTTATTGTACTCTAGTTTTTGTTAAATCCATATGCATGAATTCAATAATGAACAACGCATTTACCTTTTTTAGTTCAGTAGTTGTATAAAAACACTGCTCTATCATGTTTCAATTCTGATAAAAACATTTTCCTTTGGTAAATCAATCTACAGATTTTACTCAAGTGGGTATTATCGTAAGCCAAGAACGAGGTCGGCTCCAGGTCCAAGAAGGTAAAATTCAGGTCTCAAAGAAAATGGGGTTTTAAATTTTTTTAATACTGTTTAGTTTAGGTCTATAGAGAAAAAAAGAAAAGACCTTATTCTTATATTTAATTTAGGTCAACCATACTCATTGTAGTGACGACGTATAGAATTTATTCATTATATATCATGAATTTATTTCTTTCTCTATTTTATGCACATTCAATGTCAAGACGACATGTAAATCTTATGAAATTAGAATCTAATTTAAGCCATTAAGAGAATGAACCTGTAAATTATAATTTCTCATGAGTAAAAATAGTTATATATATTTTATTTAAAAATTGTGATATTTAGTATAATATTTGTGTAATGTAGAGAGATGTGAAAAGAAAAAAATTGATTGTATGAAGTACATGAGATGCAGAAAGTGATAGAAGGCAAATACATATAGCAGCAGCTTCTGGAAATTGGAATGAGGCTTCATCCTATTCCAGAATTCATCCTCAATGGTGGCGAATTCCACTAAATGATCGTGGAATGACAGCCCTTCATGTTGCAGTAAGCATGAGAAAAACCAGTTTTGCAGAAAAGATGGTGAATTGTATGAACATGCATGATTTGGAAATTCCCATGGTAGATGGAAACACAGCCTTTTCTTTGGCTGCCATGACTGGAAATGTTAAAATTGCTGGAATTCTTTTACGCAAGAATCGAAGGTTGGCGTGGATTAGAGGCCAAAACAATATGCTGCCAATTCAATTAGCATCTTCTGCAGGCCACATTTCAATGGCAGAATTTTTATTTCAAGCTCTTCCACCAGACCTTCACAACAGTATACCCTTCCAAGACATTGCCAACTTATTTTTCTTCACCATCGACAACAATATTCACAGTAATTTCTCTTCCATATTTCCTTAATGTGAGAAAATCTATTCTGATTATTTGTATCTCAAGCATATTTAATAATAGTTTTTCCTTTTTTGCCTGGTCTTCTTCATTTGACACTGGGCATCACAGCCATAGCATCAAAATTGTTGGATCGCTATCCTAAATTGGCCACCATGGAAAACGAAGGGGGATTCACAGCTCTGCAAATGCTTGCCCAAATTTGTGAGTTCTATTAATCTTTACCAACTTAATATTCTTGTTCAGAAATGCTGCTATCAGGACTGCAACAATCATATTGTGTTTGGAGATTTATTTATAAAACGCAAAATCATATTTTAACTACTAAATTTTGACAATTTTCTCTTACAATATGATGTGCCATCTTTTAAGTTTAAATAAAAATTTTATAAATTCAAATATTAAATTTTAAAACAATTTAAAATAAATATATTTATAAATTTGTTATTTTTAAATCAATTCTATCATTTGTCTATAAATTATATATATATAAATATTTAAAATAAAATATACATTTAAATAAACTTAATTTTGTTAAAATATCCATTATAATAAAAATATCATTGTAAAATTTATATAAAAATTAAATTTGATATAGGAATAGAATTGATTCAATTTTAAAAACATTTGGATCAAATTGAGATAAAATAACAAATATAGAGATTACATTGAGACTTTTCACATCTAATAGTGACACATGACACTGCTACTACCATATCACACTCTCTCTGTAACGTGGCACAATATCAGATTGACACGTGACAATTATTTATTTTTTTTTAATTAAAAAAATCAAAAAAGTCACGTGCTAACACGTGGCACATAGTTAACACTGTTATTGTACTACTAACAAAAAGAACTTGATTGCAACGAAATTTCCAAAATATAGACTTAATTGAGTCAAATAAAAATGAGAAGACTTACTTGATATTTCACTACAAAAAATAAAAAATTCTAGAATGATTTAACCTTAAAGTTATAACCAAATTATATCGCATCTTAAAAGATGGAGACCTAGTTGAGTAAAAAATTACAGTGCAAATTTGATATTTTCATACAAAAATAAAAACCAGAAACATATTAAACCTACAAACGAAGTATTTTAATCTTCTAGATCAACACATACTTTTTTTAAGAAACACGTTTAATTTTTTTGTTTGTTGGTGATAAGACGTCAAAATGAAAAAAAAAAAAAAAATAATGTGATCTATAACTTATTTATTCGCAGATGAAATTGTCCATTGATATTTTTATTTATCTATTACAAAATAGACTTACTCTAATTAAAAAGCATTAATGTTTTGTAACTTTATATATAAGACCAACACATTGAACCATAATTTTGAAAACTCTTCATACTAATTGTAGTTGGTATAGATATCTATCAACTTGTGTGTACTATAATTACTTTGTTTAACTAGATTCTTGTGTGTACTATGTATGCGTACATCACTGATTTCAACTCAATGATAGCTTGGTCCCAGGAAGCTATTGGTGATGAAGATATTGTAAGATCGTTGTTTAAGGGAATGGAAAAAGAGAAAGAATCTCTCAGCTATGCAAAATTGTCAGCAGCAATGTTCGATGCTGCAAAATATGGAAACATTATGATTTTAAAATTTATTTTCAAGTATTATCCAGATTTGTTATTTGAAGTGGATTCCACCAAGCAAAGAAACTTACTCCACATAGCTATTCTACATCGACAAGAAGCTGTATACAAATTAATATTAAAGCAGGGGGATTTCAAGAATCTGATGGTACAATTGGTTGATTTTAAAGGTAACAATGTTCTTCATTTAGCTGCAAAGTTGGATGAACCAGAACATAAATTCGGATTATCAACAAACTATGTTCAAATGCGTACTGAGGAGACATGGTTTCAGGTATATATGTGGCATTTTTCCATTACAGACATGTTTATCTATTTAATATTTTTCTTTCTACCTATACCAGTTCCTTATAATCTGTTTATGGTAAAAACAAAACCAGCTATAATGATATCTCTTCTTTTATAGATTATAAAAAGACTGTGAAAATTCAATTTATTTTAAAATATCTCATCTCTACAATATATATATTTTTTTATCAAACACTTGATATTCTCCAGAAAAATCAATTATCTTCCTAGATTTTCTACATGAACACTTTATTATTACTTTTACAAGTAATTTCCACTTCTTTTGCCATTTTAATAATATTTTAGTTTCATTTAACGAAACAGGAGGTGCAGAAAATAGCTCCACCTTCATTGAAAACAAAGAGAAATAAAGATGGTTGGACTCCTATAGAATTATTTCATGAGTCACACAAAGAGTTGCACAGAGAATCTTCATCTGAACTGAAGGCTCTGGCAAATACTTTAATAGTGGTGGCAACTCTTATCATCACCTTAGGAATTTCGGTTGCTATAACCATTCCTCTTAATGATATTGATAGTACACTTACTCCAATTTTTCGGAAGAAAACATGGTACACCATCTTTTTTATATCAGTAGGGTTGGAAACAAGTTTCTGCGCTGCATCTATGTTGTTCTATGCTTCAGCTATTCTTCCTTCAAATGTGGAACCACAAGATGAGTCTATTCGCTTACAAGAAAACAAGGTCAGATTTGGTAGTGTCACACTCTTTATCTCCGCTGGATTCATGTTGTTTGCTTCTATTGCCAGTGCCACATTGATCTTCGAATTCTTATCAAGTTGGGGTCCTTATTTCACCTTTGGAGTTGGTGTTCTCGTGTTCATTTTGCATTTTACACTTGATCATGCTCTGTGGACTAAATATATCTCGTACTTGGTGCTAACTTTGTCCAAGGTTGCTCCAGTGAAGTTCGAAAGATTGTTTGGGCCAATCATCAAGATCTATAAATCCCATCATCCATTGGGGAAAAAAAGGGGCTTAATAAACTAGTTGGGATAACTAAGTACATATGATTGTGCCCAAGTGTTGAGTGTTTTATAAGATGGCAAGTTAGCAACAACACTTTTATCTTTAAGAATGTTTTACATTAAAGGATGTCGTGTTATTTCTTTTCTTTTTTGTGTGTGTCAGAGTGAATCTATTGTATGCCTTTTAAATTTTCATATGTACATCTTCCTCAAATAATAAACAGCCTGTTGCCATTTGTGAAAAAGAAATATCAGAAAAGCATTATCTGTCAAGCACTAGATCTTGATCATTCATGCTTTACCCGCGAGGAAGAGGAAAAGAACGTAACTTTTATCTATTTCATGCATTTCTTGATTGTGCATCAATCAAACAAGGTAACTATTGATAAATTAATTAACGTCATCGAAGAAAGTGTATAATAAAAGATAAAGAAATTGACAAGAATTAAGAACTTGGTCTCACACAGGGATGAAAAAAATACTCGCGTCCACGGAGATTTGTGCCACGACGGATAGTTAGTACTCGCTGGTATTTATTATCTGCGGATAGCGGATAGCGGGTATTTTAATACCCGCTTATAAACGAGTCGGATGCGAGTATCATACTATCTGTACCCACGGGTACCTGTTACCCACAAAATATTAAAATTTAATTTATATTTTATTAAGTTAAATTTAATTAAAATTAAAATTAATAGTATATTTTATTATGTCAAATTTAATTAAAATTAAAATTAAAATTAAAATTTAATTTAATTTATATTTTATTTTATTTTTATAATTTTATATTAAAAAATTTATAAAAAATATATATTTTTTAAATATTTGCGGGAATCGGATATCCATAGATACCCGCGAGTATTTTTTAAGCGGATACCCGGCGGTAAACGGGCGAGTAGCGAGCGAATTTTTTTTTGCGGGTCGAGTTGTGAGTAAGCACTATCTGTGCCTGACCTGACTTGTTGTCATCCCTAGTCTCAAACCTCATCTTCCTTTTCCTTTAAAATTCAAGGTTTATATATATATATATATATATATATATATATATATATATATATATATATATATATATATATATATATATATATATATATATATTAGGGAAGATAACTGGCGAGAAACAATATTAATCAGATATGAGTTCAATTTATAAAAATGATTCAAAATCTTTAAATAATAAATTTATGAGTTTATATTTTATTACTCAACTTTTTTATTTTTACTCAATACAAAACTTGGACTCACATTTATTTATCGTCAATGCCAGTTTTTTCTAGGGATGTTAACGGGGCGGGTGCGGTACGATACTAAGTCCCCCATACACTACCCACTAGATAACGGGGCGCATATCTTTTTAATATACATAGGTACCCGGGATATTTATAAAAAAAATTAATATTTAACAACATATTTTAACCATAAATTCAAATAAAAATACAATAATACAATGCATAACATTTATAAATTTCAAATAAAGTATAAATAATCCATTTAAATAGTGTTGAATGACAATTTACAAAGAATTCAAAGTTTTTTAAAACGAATTAATAAAAAATAACTCATTAAAGATCAATGTGTTAATGTTCAAATAATTATTTTTTTTAATAATTTAAATTAGAGTATAGTGGATACGGGTATCTACGAATACGGATACTAAGATACTCATACCCGTCCCGTTAATATGTGTTATAAAAAAATACTGGTACCTGTTATCCGTTACCTACAAATATCATTTACAATATCCATTTTTATCTAATGTGAATTTTAACCTTAATTTTTTTGACATCCTTAATTTCTTCACATTAATACTTTCATGTTAAACCTTTAATTAGAAAGACTTTCGATGCTATGGCTAATTTAAACCAATTATATCAACTCAAATTCTATTTTCAATCTAAAACCTTAAAAAAATAAATATAAAAATCTTATTTTTTGTTGTTTAATTTTCTCATTTTTGGTCCATATATATGAAACTTATACCCTTAGATATTTTATCCTGATTGTGAATTTGGATCCATGATAATTGTTGCCCCTTTATTCTTTACCTGCGTTTTTATTTGTGAAGTTCTTTTGCATGAAGTAAACTGCATTCATAGCAGTTTGATCCAATGGCTTTCGCTGTTCGTACCTAAACGTTTATAAAATCTGATAAAACAAAATTTATATTTTTAGAACTGAGATTCGTGCAGTATAATAAACTGCAGATGATCTGTATCTCGATTTTCTAGCCCACATTTTATCGTTTCATTCATTTAGACAATTAGCATGTTCATAGCTCAACTGTAGTAATTCTATTTTTTTATTATTATTAAAACTTCTTCAAATTGTTTCTCAATTTAATTACACTTACATGCATCGCATGTAAGAATAAAGAAAGAAAACATCTCGGGATAAAAAGAAGTGGCACCACATGTTATGTATCCACATATGTGTGAAAGCTATTTTTGGTTTAATTGTTAATGTACTATTTAGATACGCTTACTAGGCCATTTAAATTTTAAAACACGTTTCAAACTTTCAATTGTTGTTAGAGTATTGATGCTAATATTTGTTTAGTTGTCTTAGTGACATGAGTTGGATTAATTTAAAGACTGTAAGAAAAAAAAAAAGAATTTAAAGGTGGAGGGAATATTGTGTGGATGTGAAAACGTGCAACAGAACAGTCTGGCTGAATATGTATCTAGGGTAGGGATATAACACCTCCTTGAAGAAAGGAGATTTGGCAGTAGAATTCAAAGTCAACAAGAAAGAGCTATATAATGGATCACCATGCATGTTAAACCTTACCCAACTTCTTTTCTTTCATTTTTCTCACACAAAATTTGCTGCTCTCTATTTCCAGTAGCCGGAATCAGAATGATGAAAGTTTCGCCGCAAATATCAAACTCAGATGCAATTACCCATCCTGATAGTATGCATGGTTCTAACTTAAACCCTAAATTCTAAATTCTAAGAAAAAGTTGTGAAAATGTAGTAATCAAAATATCATTCTACCTTTCTAAATTTCAGTTCGTAGTCGCATAAATAACATTGCACTTTATTGCTTCTTTCTTTTTCAACTTTTCTTGTTTAGTTTATTCCTGCATTATGACTATCCTTTGATAAATGCACTTACAGATGATAGAGAACTGAGTATTGTTATCCATCATACAGAAGATTCACAATTACTGCCACTCGAAAGAAGTTTACCAGAGCCGGACAGTATGATTTTGAATTGGTTTATTTGCTGTTCTTCCATTTCAGAGTTATTTAATTGTTATCCATCATACTGAATATATATACTGAAGGTTGTGAAAGAAAGTTGATTGATATGCAGAAACGCAGAAAAGGCAAATGTATATAACAGCAGCTTCTGGAAATTGGAGGGAGGCTTCGTCCTACTATAAAATTCATCCTTATTGGTGGCGAATTCCATTAAACGGTGTTGGAATAACAGCCTTACACGTTGCAGTGAGCATGGAACAAACTAGTTTTGTAGAAAAGTTGATGCATTGTATGGACAAAGAAGATTTGGAAAATTACAAGACAGAAGGGAAGACGGCCTTTTGTTTGGCTGCGATGAGTGGAAATGTTGAAATTGCTAAAATTTTGTTTTGCAAGAATCCATGGCTGCTGTGGATTAGAGACGACCAAAACCATATGCTTCCAATTCAAATAGCATCTTCTGAAGGTCACATTCCGATGACAAAATTCTTATTTGAAAAGACTTCAGAGGACCCACATCACAAGCTACCCTTCCCAGACATTGTCAAGCTATTTTTCTTGACTATCAACAACAAGATTTACAGTAAGCTCACGCTGTTTCTTGCTCAACCACATTTTTTTTATCTTTATAATGCCATTTTTCTCTTACGCTTTTCTTCATTTCACTCTGGGCGTATGACAGCCGTGACATCAGAATTATTGAATATCGAATCCAAACTTGTTACCGTTGAAAACGAAGAAGGGTTGACGGCTTTGCAAATGCTTGCTCAATTTTGTGAGTTCCGATATTCCTTACATCATATATTTCTTACTATGTAATTTATTTATTTATTGTGAGTTTCTGCTTCACCACCTACTATAGTTTGACATGACAAAGATTTCATTCCTAGATCCAACTCGAGTTAGTTAAACTTGACATAATTTGTCTCAATGCCACCTAGTGAAACTTGACACTTTGGGAGAATTCATTTTATTTTATGGGAAAAAATTAATTTTGATTAATGAAGAAACTAAAACAAGTTGTTTCTATTTTGATGTGAATTTGTCATCTGTAATTAATTTTAGAAAGTAATTATGAGAGTGTTGAAAGTGAAAATAAATATGCACTCAATTTGGTTGAACTTAACCCCAGACTATCACTCAAACTTGACTTGGTTCCGAGTTGAAAACTGTTTTACTTCCTGCACCGTAAATCATTGCGGTCTTCTCCCTCGTAGCTTTTCGTAAGACTAATTATATCGTATTGTGCTTCGGCCGTATATGATTTGGGTATATTTACGCATAAATATAAAAAGGTTTAATATATAATTTTATTGGATTGAATAAAGTTTAATAGTAAGAAAAAAAAATCTCAAATTTTAGGATTTGATAATAATTTAACACATCTAATCTAATTGATGTAAACCTACATATCATCTCAATAAGAATCATATCACTAATAATTAAAATGGGCTACGGGGGCACTCATTTGATATTTGTGTAGTAATTAATTTATTTCAATAAATATCATGTAAGTGATGAATGGGACTCATAATATAAACTCAATGGCAGCCCTTTGCGAGGAAACTATTCGCTATGGAGACATTGTAGATTCGGTGTTTGATGCAATGGAAAAGCAGAGAGATAGTATCAGGCATGCACAATTGTCAAAAGCAATGTTCGATGCAGCAAAATCAGGAAACATTGATATTTTAGAACTTCTTTTAGAGTACCATCCTGATTTGCTATTTGAAGTGAATTCCAGAAACCAAAGCATACTTCACATTGCTATTCTACATCGACAAAAATCTGTGTACAAACTAATATTAAGCAAAAGAACTGCAAAGAATATTCTGATAAAACTGGTTGATTCTGAGGATAACACTGTTCTTCACTTAGCTGGAAAGATGGGACAACCTCAAACAAAACCCGGATTTTCAGCAAACCATGTTCTAATGAGTAAGGAGGAGAAATGGTTTCAGGTATTATGCTTGTCTGCACGGTTAGCCTTTTTTGTATGAATAATCTTTACTTGTTGTATTTTTTCCACTTATCTTAATGCATTAATAATAATGTTTCTTTTTTATGATTACTTCGCTGCTGCTTATGTTCTTTATCTTCCTCATTATACTAATAGTGTTGAGTTTTAACCAAACAGGATGTGGAGAAAATAGTTCCACCTGCAATGAAAACAATGAGAAACAAAGTTGGTTTGACTCCTAAAGAATTGTTCTATGAGACACACGAAAGTTTGCACAAGGAATCAATATCAGGACTGCAAGCTACGGCAAACACATTGTTAGTGGTAGCAACTCTGATTATCAGCCTAGGGATCACCGGAGGTATGACCATTCCTATTGAGAATATCCATAGTAGAAATACTCCTTTTTTTTCAAGGAAGACATGGTATACGTTTTTGTTTGTGTCGATTGCATTTGGAACATGTTTATGTGTTTCGTCTATGTTCTTCTACGCTTCGGTTATTCTTCCCGTATGTTGGGCAAAAGCAGAGGAAGAGTCTGTCCGGTTGCGGCAAACAAAGTTGATATTTGGGAATGTGTCACTTTTCGCCTCTCTTGGACTCATGTTTCCTGCTCTAATTTCCGCTTCAGTGTTGATCTTTGAATTCTTATCCAGTTGGATCCTTTATTTCATTTGTGGACTTGGTTTTATGGTATTCGTTGTTCATCTTACACTTGATTATTACCGATGGATTGGCATTGCGGGCTCAGTGCTATCTTATTTGAAAGATTTCCAACGACGAGAGCAACAACGTTATGGGCAATCTCCATGATATATCATCTCTTCCACAATTGCTAAGAAAAAAAGCTTAAATACAAGATGAAGAGTTTGCACCACGTTTCTTATTTTTAGACTGGCCCTGTCATTTGTTTTCTTCAGATTCTATTATTTCCCTGTTGATGGTGGACATTTGAAGAACATTCTAATAAATAAACAATGCTCTTTTATATTTATGCAAATTTAGAATCACCATATATCATATTTAGTAATGTTAAAAAAATAACTAAATGTGAAAAATATTACTAGTAACATTTCATTAAAGGTAATAAATTTTAGAAATATTTTTAAAGATTAATAAAATTATTTATAAAATTGTTACTAAGAAAATTCAATAACATGTTTAAATGATTATTTGATGATAAATATTACCATCATTCTTGAGTATTATACTTAATTATTACACTAAATATGACTTTTGGAATCGAAAAAAAAAAAAATCACACAGAACTTAATTTTCACAAAAATCGCCTTTGACCAATCTCACTTCAATGTTGTTAAAGAAGTTGTGCTATCCTTCATAGACTTTATCTTCAAAAGTTAAAAATCGTGCATTGTTATGAAATTCAAAAATATATCGAATCACATAAATAATAAAGTAAAAAGTCTAAATATCGTTTCTTAAGAGACTTATGCAACACTTGACAACTCTTACAATTCATAACTCAATTAGATAAGAAATCTCATAAAATAAAATATTTCCTGTATTTTTATCAAACATGTAGTGTGCAATAATATATCATAAAGACTTCATTGGAATTGAGTTTCATAATTCAATTCAAAGCAAAAACATCGAACAATATACTTCTAATTCATTCTCTAACCTTCACACCTTTTGGACCAAGTCCTTATTTTTATTATAAGTTTGTATTAATAGTCAAGAATATGAGTTTATGAATGACCCAATGTTCCACATCTATATCTAGCGTGTGAGATATATTAGTTGTTATCCTAATGAGATTTTTCAAATGTTTCAATCAGTAGGTACTCTCACACATGCGATCAATCTATAATATGCAGTTAAAATAAGAATAAAACAAAAGAGTGACAGAAAAGAGTTACATTGAATAGTGATATTCTCAAAAGAGTTAAGAATACATTACACTCAATTCTCATGAATAAGGGAGTTAGCTACACTAAATACTAGAATAACAATAAAAATAAATGTCTCTAGTCCTCAGAATGTGTCTCTACCTTCTCTCCTTTTAGATCACATGTCGTTCTCCCAGAAGAAATTATGTTTCTCTCTCTTTCCCAAAAGTGATTTTCCCCAAAAGTGATTTTCCCCTAAAGGTGTGTTTATTTTTCAGAAGGGTTGTTTCTTACTTCTGACAAACCCTTTATTTATAGATTTTTTGAAATTTTCGATTCATCAGGGAATGTCTTCAATTGGATTAGACCTGTAACTTTGTATTTGATTTAGTATTAGAGTAATCAATTTTTATAAATATTTCCTCTTTATAAATATTTCCTCTTGATAATAACTTTGATAATCAAATTCTATCGATATTTTTCTTAATTTTTTTATATTTTTTTATTTGCAAAATATTAAATATGTAAATAAAATATTTATATTTTTCAATTTAGTATATAAAACCTAAAATATATAAAAAACTATAATAGAAAATAAAAATAAAACATAATAATAATGTCAATCATTATGCATACATTTCATGACTTAATGTCAATCATCATGCATACATTTCACGACTTCTTTAAAATAAGTCATGCCCACTGAGACATGACTTAGCCATTTCGATAATAATTTTAAAATCAGACCCAAATTTGTAATTTCAAAACTAAATTAACCTAATTTCGTAAAAAACCCATACATAAAAAGCTAAGGCAGAGGATTAAAATGAGAAAAAAACAGAAGCTAATAAAACAAACCAAGTAAGGTTAACTAAATTTAATTATTTTATAAATTAAAATAATTATTTTTACTATTTTATATTTTTTAATTCAAATAAATAAAAATCTAAAGTTAATATGGTCATTTTTAGTAGATCGATCTTAACTACATCTCTTAGTATAATTATATATTTATTGTACAATCCTATAAAAAAAAAAAAATCACATTAACTCTTTTTAATCACATGAAATAAATATAAAATATTAAATCATTGTTATAAATGTAAGGATAAACAATATATTGTTAAGCCTAAAGTAAAAACATAAACTACACTGGTGCGTGCATTTTAATCCAACTACTTTCCATCTAATTATTTATAATTTCTAGTAAGACAATTTTATGTTTTAAGACCTAAGATAAGAGCAGTTTGAAAATTAAACTATATCTTCATTCTCTAGTTCACATTACATCCACCAATCCTGCCGATAGTTGAAATGTATAGTAAATTTAAAATACTTTTTAGTTATTATTAAAACTATTTCAAATTGTTTATCGAATTAATTACACTTAAATACATCACATGCTTAGAATAAAGAAACCAAACATAATAAAAACAATTAATTTAAAGATTCAACAAATATTATGTGAGACCTTAGCACTAAAATTCAAAGTCAACATGAGTTTTATAATATGTAAACAAGATGTTAGCGACTCTTCTAAGCCTTCTTATTTTATTTCTCATCTTTATAAAATATATTATTCATATCATTTGTTAATCAGTGAAGTGTATTATAGTAAAAGAAAACTGGTTTACGCTATTTTATTTTTATTTTTATGACTGGAAATAATAAATTCTAATAAAGATTAAACATTAAAATTTATACTTAATTTATATATATATATATATATATATATATATATATATATATTATTTTTTTTTTCAAAATTATTCTACTGTTAACCAGCTAGCCACAGTATAGCCGGAAAGTAATGTTTAGTGCTAAATTATGACTTGTTAATATTTTGAACTAATAAATATTGTGCATTAATGCGTGCCAGCACAGTTTGAAGTTTTGTACTTCTGTTATGCATAACAATAAAACCAATCTTAAAGAAAGTATTTACTTTCTAAATTTCGTAGTTGTATAAATAACATCTATTATTTTAAGTAATTTTTTCATTTAGTTTATTCCTGCATCACCCACGTTTCATTTCTGATCTAGACATTCATATAATAACACTCTGATAGATATCTAATTATTTATAACTTTTTTAATAAAACAAAAATTGTATTTTGAGTACTGAGATTATGCAGAGGATCTGGGATAAAAAGAAATCGCCCACAAGTACAGGCAACATATGTATGAAAGCATTTTTTTGTTTGATTTAAAGTATGATTCAAACATGCATACTAAGACCATTTAAATTTTAAAACACGTTTCAGACTTTCAATTATTGGTAGTATAATATTTGTTTAGTTGCCTTGGTGACTTAGTTTAATTAATTTAAAGATTGGTAGGGAAAAAAAAAGAATTTAAAGATGGAGGGAATATTGTGTTGATGTTAAACTGCAACAAACAGCCTGGTTGAATATGTAATATATGACAGTTGTTGAAGAAAGGAGATTTGGCATTATAATTAGAATTCAAAAGTCAACAGAAGAAGGAGCTATATAATGGCATTTCTTTTTTTCATTCTTCTCTCCATCCATCAAACTCAAATCTCTATTTCCAGCAGCTGGGATCAGAATGATGAAAATTACACCGCAAATATCAGACTCAGATGCAACTACCAAGCCTCAAGGTATGCTTACTTCTAACTTATAAATCACCTTCTTCGTTCTTTCAACTAGATTTTCTAAATTAATCATGAACTCAAAGTTTTTTTTTTTTTTTATTTTATTCCTGCATTATTAATGTTTCAGTCTGATATAGAAGATCATAATGACATATCCTTTGATATATAAATTCAAATCTACAGATGGTAGAGAACTGAATATTGTTGTCCATCAGACAGTGCCAGGCGTAAGAAGTTTACCAGAGCTGGACAGTATGATTTAATTGATTTATGTTGTTCTTTTATATTTCCTTATACTTTTTATAACTAATTCTCAAATTTACTTTGCTATCAATAATGTATCCTATTCTTTGAAGAGGCAGGAAGTAGCATAAATTTTATCTAATGATAAATGGTTTTAGATAATCTAAATTGGGCAAAGGCATATACATTTTATATTAACGATTACATAATACTTAGTACATAACGTTACGACATATATTAGGAATGTAAAACATAAACATACTTATCTAGAATTACTGAAGGTATAGCAAAGTTGTGAAGGAAATTTGATTACATAAAGACATGATATGCAGAAACGCAGAAAAGGAAAATATATATAGCAGCAGCTTCTGGAGATTGGGATGAGGTTTCATCCTATCCCATAAATCATTGGTGGCTAATTCCGTTAAACGGTGTTGGAATAACGGCCCTGCACGTTGCAGTGAGCATGGAACAAACTAGTTTTGTAAGAAGTTTGATGGATTGTATTATTGACAAACAAGCTTTGGCAACTTGCAAGGCAGAAGGGAACACAGCCCTTTGTTTGGCTGCGATAACTGGAAATGTGGAAATTGCTGAAATTCTTTTACGCAAGAACCATAGGTTGCTATGGATTAGAGACCAAAAACATATGCTTCCAATTCAATTAGCATCTTCTGCAGGTCACATTCTGATCACAGACTTCTTATTTGGAAAGACTTTAGAGGACCCACACCACAACAACAAGATACCCTTCCAAGACATTAAGAAACTATTTTTTTCGACCATCAACAACAAACTTTACAGTAAGCTCATGCACATCTCTTCTTTCATAGCCACTGCACGTTCATGTTCTTTTTCTTGCTGAAGCACATTTCTTTCGCATATTTAACAGTAATATGTTATCATGCCATTTTTCTCTTACGCTTTTCTTCACTTGACTCTCGGCATATCACAGCCGTGGCATCAAAATTATTGAATAGCGAATTCAAACTAGTTACTGCTGAAAACGAGGAGGGGTTGACGGCTTTGCAAATGCTTGCTCAATTTTGTGAGTTCTCATAATCCTTAGACACTAATTGGTTTTTCTAGTTCAAAAATCTTGCCTTCTCAATCTAATTCTAAACCAAACAACCTATCTACACTGGAAGGTTGATCTGTTATTAATAAAAAGTAGTTCATTTTATAAACCTGTATAACTTAACGTGTTATATCAACCACTTTTTTTAATCTATCACTCAAATTTCGTTATCATAGGAGTAAAAGAGAGAGGAAAATAAGCTCTCTTTTTTTTTCTCTTTCCTTTTCTATGCATAAGAAAGCAAAGTGTAAAGTTTCAAATAACCTATAATTGTTGCCTCCTCTGAAATTTTATCTATCGATACAACAAAAAAATTCGGTATTACTAAAAGCAGGTTTCTGTTAGTAACGAGTCATGTATGTCAGTAATTAGGGATATTTGCCGGTAATGAGTGTTTCTCGGAATACCGACGAAAAATCCGTCGGCATCTATTGTTTGTCTAGTACCTTGTTTATTTGTAAAAATTGTCAGCAAGTGCAGAATTCTTTAATTTCTGCACTCAACCAAAACCTGACAATATGATATACACAACCAAATAATAGTGAAAACCATTATAAAATGAAAATTTCCAAGATATAAATTCTTAATAATAAAAGGATTAAACAAGTTAACATCTTAAACCAATAAAAATGAGAGTTTAAGTTCAAGTGTGTATTTAATTAAATCATTATAAAAAAATTAAATAATAATTAATTTTTGTAACTAAAAATAATTAATTACTATAATAATTAATTTAAATATCAATTTATAGATTTTAAATTATTGATAACTAAAATTGTTTATATTATAAATAAAAAGTTATAATTAGTCTCTACGTTAATAACTAATATAATTTATATTATGAATTATTTTTTAATTATTAAAATTAATTATCAAAGTTTTGATTATCAAATAAATTAGTTTGTAATTAAAAAATTGGTTTCTAAATCCATTTTTAAACATATTGCTTTTTATTAAAATCGGTTATTAATTAAATATTTTTTTGTAGTTAATATTTTTTCCTATTCTCTAAATAAATAGTGATTTGACTCTTGTTAAGCTTTAATAAACTCAATAACACTTTCTTTCTATAGAGTTTGAAATTTGTAACTCACAGTTTAAACCTTTTAATCTGTGTTAGCTTAGCTGATAATCTACTAAAGACTAAAGATCAAAAGATTTAAACTTATATAACCCCTAAAATTCATCTCAAGAAGAATCATATCACAATAATAATTAAAATGGGCTACGGGGCACTGATTTGATATTTGTGTAGTAATTAATTTATTTCACTAAATATCATGCAAGAGATCAATGGGACTAACAATTTAAATTCAATGGCAGCCCTTTGCGAGGAAACTATTGGCTATCGAAACATTGTAGATTCGGTGTTTGATGCAATGGAAAAGCAGAAAGACATTATCAAGCATGCACAATTGTCAAAAGCAATGTTCGATGCAGCAAAATCAGGAAACACTGATATTTTAGAACTTCTTTTAGAGTACCATCCTGATTTGCTATTTGAAGTGAATTCCAGCAACCAAAGCTTACTTCATATTGCTATTCTACATCGACAAAAATCTGTATACAAACTAATATTAAGCAACCGGGCTGCAAAGAATATTATGACAAAACTGGTTGATTCTGATCTTAACACTGTTCTTCACTTGGCTGGAAAGATGGGACAACCTCAAGAAAAACCCGGATTATCAACAAACCATGTTGTAATGAGTAGTGAGGAGAGATGGTTTCAGGTAGCATTAATTAATGGTTTTCCTCCTTACTTCTTGTCTTTCTTACACACACTCCTTAATACATTTATAATATTTTAGTTATAATTACTTGGGGACTTACGTTGTTTATATTCGTTATAATAACAGTCTTCAGTTTTAACCAAACACAGGCCGTGGAGAAAATAGTTCCACCTGCATCGAAAAGAATGAGAAACAAAGATGGTTTGACTCCTAAAGAATTGTTCTACCAGACACACAAAGAGTTGCACAAAGAATCATTATCAGAACTGCAAGGTAAGGCAAACACATTATTAGTGGTAGCAACTCTGGTTATCAGCCTAGGGATCACCGGAGGTATGACCGTTCCTATTGAGAACATCGATGGTACAAAAACTCCTTTTTTCGGAAGGAAAATATGGTATACGTTTTTCTTTCTGTCGATTGCATTTGGATCATGTTTATGTGTTTCGTCTATGTTCTTCTACGCTTCGGTTATTCTTCCTGCATCTTGGGCAAAACCAAAGGAAGAGTGTGTCCGGATGCAGCAAACGAAGTTGGTATTTGGGAATGTGACACTTTTCGGCTCTCTTGCAATCATGTTCACTGCTGTAATTTCCGGTTCCGTGTTGGTCTTTGAATTCTTATCCAGCTGGATCCTTTATTTCATTTGTGGACTTGGTTTAACGATATTGCTTGTGCATCTTACACTTGATTATAACCGATGGATTGGCATTGCGTTCTCAGTGCTATCTTATTTGGAGGATGCTCCAACGGACAGGGCAACAATCTTAAGGCCAATCAGCAAGATGTGCCATCTCTTCCTCACATTCGCAAAGAAAAAAGGCTTGAATGTCGTTCAATAAACCAAAATATGAAACCAAAATACTGCTTTACATTTTAACTGTCCCTGTCATTTGTTTTCTTTTGAGATTCTATTTTTTGTCTGCTCATAATTTGAAATTTGAAGAGCATGAAATCATCCAGGAATGTAAAAAAAAAAAAAATAGTATCCGTGGTTATCTCGGATAAAACTCGCAACCGGTAAAAAATAGATATTATAAATGGATATCTGCGGGTAATGGGTACCGGGTACCTTTTATACCCGTATATTAACAGGACGGGTACAAGTATCATAGTATTACTAGTGGATATTCGTATCCGCTGTACTCTAATTTAAATAAAGAAAATGAAAAAACATGATTAAAATATTAACATATTGATTTTGAATAAGTTATTTTTTATCAATTAGTTTAAAAAAAGTATTTCTTTGTAAATATTCATTCAACACTATTAAATGAGTTATTTGAACTTTGTTTGAAATTTATAAATGTTATGTATTGTATTTTATTTGAACTTACGATCAAAATATGTTGTTAAATATTTATTTTTATTTTTTTTGTCAATACTTGTGGGTATCCGTAATATTAAAAAATTATGCGGGTACCTGCATAATGGATATTCGACAAATATAAATATGAATATGAGACGGATATTTATCCAGCGAATAGGGTACAAAGGAACTACTACCGTACTCTACTCACATCTCTAAAATCACCTCTCCTACTTAATGATTCTAATAAATAAATACTGTTCTTTTATATTTATGGAAATCTAGAATCACCTCATATAATATTTATTAATATTAAAAGAAGTTACTAAAATATGAAAAATATTGTTAGTAACGTTTTCTACGTTTTTGCAATTTTCTTTTGAAAGAAGTTAAAATCAAAATCATAAATTTTCTTTGAGTGTAATTTTACAAAGATTATATATTACAAACACTTAATTAAATCAAAATGTAAGAAAAATCAAAATTTTAAGCATTTTTTAAAATTATATAATCTCTTAAAATTTATTAGAAAAAAATATAAAGTATTTTAACACAAATCTTCCTAGATAATATTCATTACACATTTTTTATATAAAATATTTTACGATAATGAAATATTAATTTGTAGGATTGAAAAATAAATGCAAAACAGAGGATAGTATGTCAAAGAATGAGTGAATGAATGATATATTCACATCCACAAATGGCAAAAGTTGGGGCTTAGGAAATTCTGGAACGTACAGACAATCTACACAGAAATGTGGTCATGCCTAAACAACAGAAAATTAATATAAAGATATTTCAAGAAAAATTCCAATTTGCTTTTTTTGTTACAGAAGTGATTTGACATCTGTATGAAATATTAAAGTCTGATATACCTTTTATCTTCTTACAACCAAGCTCTCGATCCTTTTCTTTCTGCACTTCTAAGCAAGAGGCAGCCGCAACAACAGCGAAATCCCTTCTGTCACCTTATCAGGCTTGACATACCACCTTAATCTCCGACCACTATACCTTATTTTCATAACTCCACATTTTAACAACCAATCATTTATGCCATTCTCTATAAAACCACCATGTTTCATTAACATTCCAACAATCATTGTAATAACAACAACCTGTTAATCGCAAATTTGCACATTTCCAAAAGCAACCAATCTATCTACAACTTTCAATTGCCAAAAAGGACATGAAGAAGCAAATCATCTTCTATTTCCATCTACTACTTTTGGTTTTCATATTTTCTACCCCCACTTTGGCCCAGTCACCTGCTGCAGCCCCTAAACCTGTTCGTGCCACACCAGCTCCAGCCCCAGCAAAACCATTGGTCCCTTCTTTACCCCAAGCACCCTTGTCTGATTCTTCTTCCAATCAAGACATTATCAAGATTCTAAGGAAGGCCAAATCGTTCAACACGCTAATCCGCTTGCTCAAAACCACACAAATCATCAACCAAGTGAACGCACAGTTGGTGACTACGAAATCAGGAGGAGGTTTAACCTTTCTTGCACCTGATGATGGTGCCTTCGCACAACTCAAAGCAGGTTACTTCAACTCTCTTGATGATCGCCAACAGAAAGCATTGATACAGTTCCACGTTCTTCCGTTTTATGTCTCAAGCTCTAACTTTGATTCCCTTAGCAACCCAGTGATGACACTGGCCAGTGATAGCCCCAATGGGTATCAAATAAATGTGACTGCATATGGGAACAGTGTGAATATTTCGACTGGGGTGGTGAATGCTACTCTCACAGGCATTGTTTACACTGATAAGACACTTGCCATTTATCACGTGGACAAGGTGCTTGTTCCTTTGGATTTCTCAAAGCCTAAGCCTCCAGCCCCTGCTCCCACTTTGGCAAATGCGCCTAAAGCTGATAAAGATAACTCATCTGCAGAAGATGATGATAAGGGAAAAACAAACAGGGCCACTTCAGGTGCCAATGCCATCAACTTAATTACCATTCGCGGAACAATTTTTCACTCCCTCGGTCTTGCTTTAGTCGCTGCAGTAACAATCTCCATATGATATGAGGAACACCCATTTGTTTTCAAAACAAGCTTTTTCCTTTCTGTGGAATTTTCTTCATGATTTTGTCTTGGGTTGCTCTGTTTATCCCGGGAACAGTACTGTTTTCATATCTTTGAATTGCAAACGTCTGGGTCTCGTTAATGGGAAAAAGACTCTGAAGTAGAAATACTGTTTTTAAGTAAAGACATTTAGTTACGATTTTTTTCTGTTTTGCCTATATGGAGTTTAGAAATTTTAATTTTGTTTTGCTTTTCATTTTACATCAGCGGCTACAGATGAAGCAGATTAATAAAAAAATAATAATAATATTCTTTATTTATAAAGTTAGAGTCAGACTGACAAAAGTAAGTTACATGTAAAATTCAAATCGTGTACTTCACAACGATAAATAAAATTTATTAGTAACTATAGGTTTCCACACAAAAAAAATACTTGTTATTCCATTAATTAGTTAAAATTTTTAAACTCTTCTTGTCTATAATTGATTTGGTAATAATTCAAATGAAAACTAATTTTTAAAAAATTTGAATATAAAAAAGTAGTGGTTAATTTCAGTTAAACAAGTTAAATCAATAAATTTGATATAATAAACAAAATAAGAAATATATAAATAAATAAAAGAGACATAAATATATTATTTTAAATTTTTCTGTCGAAGATGATATTATGGTTTATTATATAAGTTTTATCATGGTTAATTGGTGTTGATTTTCTCAAATACTGTTTTTTCAAATAGTTTTTCTCAAAATATTTAATAAATTAGTGTTATTTGTGAAAATATTGGACGAGCAAAGTATTTATAAATAAAATGCTTACATTCAATGAGAATTGCAATATATGTATTCACACTTGAACAAGAGTTGGGGTTAGGATTTAATCTCAATTGAAAATTTTACGTTAACTGTAGATGAGGAAAAATAATCATAATATGGTATTATGATGAGGGAAAATAAACAAGAAATATTTAGAATTTCATCTCGCATTACCTCTCTATGAACCCACACTTTTCTGGTTAAAAAATAATAAATTTTTTCATCAATTCTTGTTAGAATTGCCTTACTTTTTTTTTCAAAATTTGATTGGTATATGATTAAAGTGGGATAACCTTTTTCTGTAATTTTAAAAAGCAATATCAATCAAAATGAAACTTCCTTTTCATTTTATTTTGTGCGTGTTTAAGTATATAGTTTGTACCTTTTCAAAAGTAAAATGGAAGTAAAAGATGCAATGGATTTTTTTTTTCTTTCTAAAATTGCATTCAGCACACTTTAACGGATATTTAACGATAATAACTTCCCTAACCTTTTACAGTATTTTTATTATTTTTTGTTTATTTTTATGTGATACAAGTTTTCGTTGATAGAGACCATACCCTCCATTTCCTTTTTCTTTTTTTAAAATGTTGTTGTGATATAGCACCGAAAACAAAGCCTACCTGAAAGAAAATGACAACATTTTATTTAGAGACTACTAAAACTAATGTTGAGTTGCATTTGGCCCAATAAAACAGTAAAATCTGCATATTATGAAATGTAAAAATGGTGGAGATGGGACACCAAAAGGAAGGTGTATCTAGAACATAAAAGTATGGTAGGTTTCAACTTTCAAGTGTGATTCTCAGCTCCCCAGTCCTTGTACCAAAACCTTTTCATCCTGATTCATGATCATGGATGCTATAACTCAACCTCTAAACAGATCACACACCATAATAGCCCCTTTTCCAGAACAGATACTTTTGATTGCAACACAGATACTTCCATACGTCCACATTTCAATGCATTTTCGCCACCTATTCCTTTATCACTTTCTGCCTCAAACAAGATGCACCACCTTTCAATTTCCATCATAGCATAAGAAAGATGCAACTCACCTTTCCTTTAACCCTACACACTTATCTATACACAAATCCTTCTCCCAGTTCCACAATAAAACCCAACCTCTTACCCCTCTTTCTCCTCACAACACTACACTCACAAGTAGCACCACCCTCAATACCCCCTCACGTAAGCTCCCACTTCACAACCCTAAAATGAAGACACACCAATCTCTCTTCTCAGTCTCTATTTTACTAGTTCTAGCGCTTGTCTTCTTCCACACCATTTCAGCCCAACTCTCGCCGGTTCAAGCCCCAGTTTCATCAACCCCATCTCCACCGCAACCATCACCACCAGCATTCACACCACCCTCTCCACCAGCCACTGCTCCAGCCCCTGGATTCAACACCGTACCCTTAGTCCCCGTGACGCCAAGTGGAGCTCCCACTCCCACTGTCCCCAGAGCACCCTCCATTGACATAGTCCAAATCCTCAAAAAAGCCAAGCGATTCTCCGTCCTCATTAGGCTCCTCAAAACCACCCAACTCATCAACCAGCTCAACTCACAGCTTCTAACCTCAGGCTCAGGAGGCTTAACTCTCTTCGCCCCAGAAGACAGTGCCTTCTCAAAACTCAAAGCTGGTTTCCTCAACTCTCTCAGCGACAGACAAAAAGTAGAACTCTTGCAATTCCACACGCTCTCTTCCTTCATTTCGATCTCAAACTTCGACACCCTCACCAACCCCGTTCAGACTCAGGCCGGCGACGACCCCAAACGGTTGCAGCTCAACGTCACCACCTTCGGAGGTAACCAGGTCAGCATGGCCACCGGCGCCGTCAACGCCTCCGTTACTGGAACTGTTTACACGGACAACAAGCTTGCCATATACCAGGTCGACAAGGTGCTTCTCCCTCTCGACCTCGTGCTTCCCAGTGAGGCTCCGGCGCCGGCGCCGTCCAAGGCTAAAGGAGCATCGCCGAAGACTGATAAAACGAAGGCCGGTGATGGTGCTGGCGGTGACGATAGTGATAATGGTGACAACAAGGACTTGCCCGCTGAAGCTTCTTCTGCCGTTTGCATGAGTTTGAAGTTTGGTGCGAAGGGAATATTTGTGGGTATTGTTGCTGGGATTGCTTTGATGGGTGAAGCCATGATGTGATGTGGAGAGGGTGAGAAGGGTGAGTGCTTCAGTTGTGCTGTTTTGAGTTTTGTGAGTGATTGATCTTCTTCTTTAATTGTTTGCATGTAGCATTGGATTTAAACGCATACACGCTCAATTTCTTTTCCCATCTCCTTTTGCTAGTGCATCATCCAATTCTTTTTCAAATTCACTGCTTTTCAAAAAAAGTAAGTCACGATTAGCATTTTTTAATTTCTTATGAATACTTTAGGAAATAAAACTTAAAAATAAAATAAAACGAGTTTCTTTTACAAATTAAAATTAGTTTATTACTTAATTCCTCTAAAAAAATTAGTTTTAGTTCATGCGTAAGTTATACAAATTTTATTTTATTTTTATATAAAAAAATTATCCAAAATACTCTTACTCAAACTTGATAAAGAAATTGTACTTTTATATATATATATATATATATATATATATATATATATATATATATATATATATATATATATATATATATATATATATATAAAAAAAATATTTTATTATATATTTTATATAATATAA
>Ga0214544_1001263_pt1 | contig 51695 bp, 36 predicted proteins | sample CNSS3metaG_FD_160074 | JGI IMG/M metagenome (GOLD analysis project Ga0214544, IMG submission 160074) | Root nodule microbial communities from cowpea collected in UCLA plant growth center, Los Angeles, California, USA - CNSS3 | ecosystem: Host-associated > Plants > Roots > Nodule | place: USA...
AAGGCTTGGGGGGGGGGGGGGGGGGGGGGGGGGGGCATGGGCCCCGTATGTCCCTTCATAGGTCCGCTTCTGCATCCATGGTCACTTTAGGATTAGCATGTCCTCCTAATAACATCAATAACTCATACCTATGTGGCAGCATGCATTCATTTCTAAATGACACGTCCAAAAATGTCTCAACCATCTCATGAGTGTCAAAGTTGTCTCCTGATAAGCCTAGAAAAAGAAATGAGATTAGTAAAATAAATCAGTAGGGTTAGGTTCTTATTAATATAATAAAGTTTGCTTATGATGAAATAATGTCATAGTTTACTTGGCTAGAGTTTGATAGTAAATGATGGTACAAATTTAAGTCGCACCTAGCATAAGTTTAGTAAAATAAAAGGAAAGGAGTTCCAAAACTTTTTAGATGAAAATATTAGAGTTTGGGTTTGATAGAATAAAAGAAAAAAGGTTTTCAATTTTCTCTAGTGAAAATATTGGGGACTGAGTTTGGTGGATAAGTTTCTACAATAGATTATGTCACGATTGTATTACCACTACTAGATCTACATGCATTTTATCTACGCAACTAAACCATTTTATTGTTTATTGTTGACACAACTTTTTTTATATTTAAAATTTTTTTCATAAGAAAAAATAAAATGAATATTTAAAACTATAGAAATCTAGAAATATTGTTTAGAAATAACTTTTAATCACAAAAAATTTAAAAATATGAATTTAAAATATAAGAAAAATATGGAACTTTTTAATTGAAATTTATAAAATAGAAAATATACTAAAATGTATTAAAAAATTTATTTTGAAAACAAATATAAAAAAAGAAGTTGCATATTTTGTATGATTTTTTTTAATTATAAGATTTTTGAGTAATATAAAACGTTGATAATTAATTTGAATAATTATTAAAATGATAATTTTAATTATAATTTTTTTAATTAAACTTAAAGGCGACTAACAATGAATAAAACGACAAAAATATATCTTAAACTTATATAGACAAGAAAAATAAAATTGACACAAAATAGTTATATAATATAAAAAAACATCACTGATGTAATTAATAATATTTAGGAAAGAAGCTTTATCAAAGAATATATAAAATTTTACTTACTAAAAAATTATTTTAATATTTTGAAGTAGTTGAATTTTTATTAATTTTATACATACAACACAACAACGGGAAAGAAAATAATTATAATTGAAATAAAATAAATATTTATTCGTTTGATACAATACAACAAATCGGAAGAAAATAATTATAATTGAAATAAAATAAATATTTATTCGTTTGTATATTTATTTGAGAAAATATCATAAAAATAATAGTTATGTTTAGTTGTGCACTTACGTATGTAAGACCCTAGAAAATGGCGTTTTAAAAGTGATAGTGGTTTAAAAATAGTGAAACTCAATTATTTTAATATTAAAAGGTTTTAGTATAAATAAAATTGTTATAAACCAGTTTCATTATTTTAAAACACACAATCTCTCTAGAAACCACATTTTTAGAGTTCTTTGACTTCTCTCTAGAGGTTTTGTCTCTCTGGTCGTCTGATTGAAGAACCGAGATCATAGGATTGATCTTCTCGGCGAGCTCTTCAAATTGGACCGATCAGTTTCTCCATTCGTGTAAGTTGAGTTTCCGCTCTTTTTTTAGTCTTTTTCTGTTTTCTATTGCATGCGAGCTCTCTTCCGCTTGCATGCGACATTTTAATCATCAGTATGAATCTCTACTAATCAGTGATCATAACGGTATATCCTGATCGTTCTTGTCATTTTTCTATGTGTAGATAGAGCATCATGTGGAGTTAGGGGTGTTGACGTTTTTAAGGCGTTGACGTTTATAAAGATGTCTAAACAGGATAACAGGTAAGGGAAGCTAACTGTTTTACTTGAATTTCGTATAAAAATCATTTTGATGACTTTGAATTGCATGATTGAGTGTTGTATGAGTGCTTAAACTGTGTAATTAAGTGTATGATGTTAAAAACAGATATGTCTAATAACTCAACCCAGAAAGGGATCGGAATTGATTAATGAGTCTTTCACTTGGTTAAGTGGAATCTTGAAATAATCTTTAAGTCTTATAACCCAATTAATCAATTTCACAATTCTGTGTTAGTGGACTGTTTAATGCAATTAAGAAAGATTGTAAGAGAAAAGATAAATTAAGACACAACAATTTATATTGGTTCGATTCAAGATGAATCTACGTCCAGTCTTCTCCTAAGTAAACCCACTTAGGAGGATTCCACTAATACAATTAGAATCCAAGAATTACAAGAACATCTATATAATTCTAGAACTTAAAAACCAAAGAACTTGATCTACCAATCAAGAACCCCCTAGGAGCAATGCATCCACGCAATTGCACCTAGACCTACACTTCACACAATGAAGCAACTGTAATCAGAAATACAATAAAAAAGAATCAAGAAATGAATACACCTATTGTTGTGCAGATTTGTCAATTTGCTCCTAGATTCAAGCTAGACCCATCAAGGTAGAATCAACATCAATCTCCTTGAATCTTTACTTGAATGATCTTCAAGAATGCTTAAGAACTCTGTGAATCTCAAAGGGCTGTTTCTCAGAATGTTTTTCAGTGATTTGTAATTTTTTCCAAACAGAAACAGATTTCAAAAAATAGCTTTTATACAGAGTTCTCTACTGTCATTAATGGATTAGGAATTTACCTAATCGATTATCGTGAGTGTATTTTCACTGCCTTAGTGCAGTACTCACAACTAATCCATTAGTTAAACAACTAATCAATTCATGATTGCACAATCAAGAGTGTGATGGTTAATTACAACTTAATGCAGGCTTGATTTACATATGATAATTTCATACAAACAACATAATGCATAGCCTAACTAAAACAGGACTAATTCTAAACTGGTAATGCACATGAAGTGTAGCCTTGGACATCATCAAAACCATCTTCATATGAGTTGAAGTAGCTCCCCCTTTCAAAAATCTCCCCCTTTTTGATGATGGCCAAAATATGTCCTGTAACATAGCAACATTATGTGTCCTGCAATACAGAAACAAATAGCTTTCTCCCCCTTTAGACATTAGCAAAAAGAGCATAGGGGTGTAACACAACCAAACCAGCACATACCATGAACATCACAGAGTAACAATACAAAGTATGACAATACTAACAACGCAGCAGGTGAAATCAGTAGCACAGGTTAACATCAGAGTGCAGACAGCCATAAATCAAATCAGCAATTAAGTATTGCAATATCAATTTAAATCAGTAGTGCAGAAATTTATGGAAGTATAGAGCAAATAGAAACCAAGACCAATGGGATGGATAAACAGATCCAACAACAGGAATATCAAAGTGCATACAGGCAGTTAAGGATTATAGTACTAGCAGATGACTAATCTAATGAATTTATGTAGTGTTCAGAAACAAATTAACCATAGCAGGAAAACGATAATCCATTAGAGAATTACTTAATGGATTAAATTATGCAGAAATATGAAAAAAAATGCACATTTTACTTCCTTTTTAGTGAACAAACATGCAGTAAATTCAAAATATGGGAGTACTTCAACCAACAATTATACTTGATCACAATAGAAGAGGAACTTTTCACCTTGGCAATGCCTAAAATTTGACCTTTGTTATTATCACCTCTTGTAACATGACCATTAATTGGCTTTGTAAGATACCCTGCAGAAATTCTTCACATCTCCTTTCATGTGTCTTGAGCATCCATTATATAGAAGCTACATTGTTTTCCTTGCATCAAGACACAACTGAAACAAAGATTAAAGAGAAGATGCATCAAGGCAATTAAGAAAGATTGTAAGAGAAGAGAGAAACCAAGACACAATAGTTTATACTGGTTCGCTTCAAGATGAATCTACATCCAGTCTTCTCCTAAGTAAACCCACTTAGGAGGATTCCACTAACACAATTAGGATCCACGAATTACAAGAACATCTATATAATTCTAGAACCTAACAACTAAGGATCTTGATCTACCAATCAAGAACTCTCCCTAGGAGCAATGCATCCACGCAATTGCACCTAGGCCTTCACTTCACACAGTGAAACAACTGTAATCAGAAATACAAACAAAAAGAATCAAGAAACGAATACACCTAGTAGTAGTGCAGATTTGACACTTGACTCCTAGATCCAAGCTTGGCCCATTAAGATTGAATCCACTATCAACCTTCTTGAATCTTTATTTCAATGATCTCTCAATAATGCTTAGGAACTCTGTAAATCTCATAAGGCAGTTTCTTAGAAAGTCTCTCAAGAAATCTGTAATTTTTCTCCACACTTAAAACTGATTTCAGAAACTGGTTTTATACAGAATTCACTGCAGTCATTAATGGATTAGGAATTTACCTAATGGATTATCGCGAGTGTTTTTTAACTACCTTAGTGCAGTACCCTCAGCTAATCCATTAGTTAAATAGCTAATTCATTTATGAATGCACATGCAAGGGTTTAATGGTTAATACAACTCAATACAAGCTTGTTTTACATATGATATTTTGGCTCTAACACCCTAATGCACAATCTAACAAGCAGGATTAATTCCAAACTAGTAATTCACATGATGTGTGGACTTGGACATCATCAAAACCATCTACATATGAGTTGAAGTAGCTCCCCCTTTCAACATGGTTTGCCATTACCATATATCTTAATGGCTAAAAAGATATCAAATTTTTTGTCTTTAGTAAGATATTGATGCCACCAACCTTTGAGTTATCTAGTGAATCTAGATACTATAATGTTGGCTATTGCTTCTTCTAAGGTTTCGTGGGCTCTTGATAGGTTGTATAAACCATAGTCATATATTGTAGCATTTGCATGATATTGTATTCAAGTTTTTGATCAATGTTCCATTCATAAACATTTTGGCATTAAAGCCATTGGTCTTTGTATTTGTATCTTCTATAGTAAGATCCAAAGTTGTTGATTTGATTAAACTTTTCCATTGCTTATTTGTAGGAACTAAGACTGGGTTAATTTATGGAGAGTATTAGGTTCATATTCACTATTTGAGCTTTGATCTAAGACAACTATAGCCTTGGTCAGTTGTCTAATTTTGATTTTTGAAGAACCTTCTTCAATATGTTGAGGAGTATCGGGATAATGGTTGTTTTCAGTAAATTACTAATTTTATTTAATAATTCACCATGATTTTGATCAAAATTGACTTTAGCTTTTAATGGGCTTTACTTAGCCTTTTGACTTAATTTGAAAGGTTGATTAAGGGTTTCTCTAATTGTTTTGAGGTAGATGCTTGGCTTGAAGAACTACCTATTTTTAGAAGTTCAGCTTTTGGAGAGATTAATTTTTCTCTTAAAACTTGTAGATATTTGTTTGTAATTAGTTTGTTGTATAAGGCCTTTGATATCTTTGGAAGAAAATTCTTCACTTAGATTTTTGGTTTTGAAGGGTGCAACTATTACTAGGTAGGTTATCCTTACTCTCTCGGAGATTTGAGAGTTGATATTGTGATTCGGAGGAAGTTCATATATATATATATATATATATATATATATATATATATATATATATATATATATATGTCTCTTTTAGACTTTATTCACTACAAGAAAATCTCTAATTCATGACCAATTTTAGTCACAAAAAATAATTAGTCACTACAATGAGCAATTTAGATATCAATTTATGAACTAAAAAATATTGGTTGAAAAAAGAGTTTCTAAATTGGTCTTTAAAGTGAATTGGTCACTAACATTAGCTACCAATATTTTAGCTTAGAAAAATTGGTCTTTAAATTTGTATCTAAATTGGTCACTAATGGAATAATTTAGAGACTAATTTTTTTGGTAGCTAAAACTTTGATAACTAATGTCATTGACTAATTTAGAGACTAATTCACTAGGGTGGTCAATTTAGATACCAATTTAGAAACTATTTTAGTTACAATAATTTTTAACTTATAGATTGATATTTAAATTAATCAATATAATAACTAATTATTTTTTATCTTCCAAAAATTTAAATCATAATTTTCTTCTAATATTTATTTTAAGATAAATAAATAATGTTAATGTTGAATACTTTAAATTTATTTTATAGATATTAGTGAAAACACACGTGTTACACCCATGTGTGTTCTTTTATGATAATAAAAATAATATTATTATTATAATTATGAAATTAAATATAAATAGTTTTTATAATTTTATTGTAAATAATTTTTATTGATTTTATAGATATTTTTATAATTAAAAAGTATTTAAATTGAAAAAAATTAAAAATTGAATAAATTTAAAGAAACAGTAAAATTAATAAAATAATTATTTAAAAAAATAGTTGAATTTAAAGAAACAGTAAAATTGATAAAATAATTATTTTAATTTTAAAAAACCTTTTATGTAAAAGGTAAACTAGGAAAAAAATTTAGACATAAAAAATTACAATCCCTTTATAGGTATGGATGAAATCATAAATCTATTTAATGAAACTATAGAAAGCTACTTGGAATACTCAAATGGGTTTCGTTTAATATACAAGTAGTTATTGAGTGTTGAGTAAAATTTTATAGGAAGAAAACTACATTTACATTATAGAAATTGATATATATGACAAAAATAAAAATTATTTTATTTTACAGTGACTATAAACCTATTTAAGTAAAAAATGTAATGAAATGTTTAAACCAAAATCTGATTACTTCCTCTGCCTCACAGAAACCGGCCTACTAAGGATCCTAGAAGCCCAAAAAAATGAGGGGTCTTTTTTTCCTGCAGCCCTTTTTTTTCTTCCTGCAGGCCCTTATATTGACATATCTCATTTTACCCTTGTACATTTATAATAAAATATAAAAAGTTTAGGCAGTATTTGTTTCAGGTCTTGAACTATTGGTGAGGATGGATATCCATTCATTGAGAGTGTTTATTTTAGGTGATTTAGAAGGATATGTGAGAGGGGATGTGGAGGAATGGAAGCAATGATTCATCTTGAACATTTTGAAGAGATATATGAGTGGATGAACTTATCACTTTGAATATTTGAGTAATATACTCTCTAGTTATTGCATGCATCACTGAGGAGAAAACCCATTAGAGGAAACTATATGCATGAAATATGTTTTCAGTTTTGTACATTTTAAAAACTATGTTTCTTTAATTTCACTGAATACGAAAAGTTGTAATAATAATATAATAATATAATAATAATAATAATAATGGTTATTATTATTATAAATTATATTTTAATAAAAATTTTAATTTCATTTTAATATAATTTTTATTATTTATATTTATATTTATATCATCTTTATTTTTAAGGGTAAAATAGTAATTATATAAACTATTAATTTTTTTTTTAAAATTTCATACCAATTACATCATACACAAACTTTCATCTTAAATCTACTCAATTTACACCATATATCCCTTAATCCAAATAACAACACAATCCTCTCTCCATCTCCTCAAATTCATCTATTCACTCTCTCTTATATCCACTCCTCAATCCAAACAGAGCCTTAATCTTCATGTCACATTCTTCGTTCAACTACTATCCTGATCCTTCTCCAACGGAGGTGGGTGTAGTGTGCTTTGGAGTTTTAAGTAGGTACTAGATTGCATAATCTAGAATATATTATCGAATCTGAAAATATGTTTTCGAATCTAACATTCTAAAACAACTTTGTATAAATGCATATTAGAGTGAATAATCTAGAATATACTTTCAAGGATTATAAATAAAAATATATTTTTTGAAATATGATCTCGTCCTAGAAATATATTTTGGATGGCTTAATGAAAGAAAAATTATTGTGTTCCTAGTAGTCCCCAGAATCCCTTTCTGCAACTCCTTTATCTTTTCTCATCCCTTGTTATATCTTTCCCTACAACTCTCTCATGCTATCTGATTCTCCATCCACAAACCACCAAAGAAAGAACCCATCAAACTTTTACAAAAGAGAAAATAGCCCTTCCACTTTTGCAAGATTATAGCCTCAAAGGTACAGTCACCCTAAACGATGAGGTCCACATTTAAGAGGTCAACAATGACAAATGGAAACTTGACAATAACTTGCGACAAGCTCATGCAGAGGGTCTAGTGGAGGCGGCGTGTGCGAGAAGTGCCCACAGAGGCGAATGAGAGTGAATGGCGGAGATTTAGCAAATATGTGGCACAATGAAGTTGGTGTTGCTATCATTGAGCCCCTTCCTAACACAACCTGAGAAGCCTTAGTTGACGGTGTCGGTGATCGAGGTTCAGCAGTGGGGGCAGGCACGTAATGGCTCGAACATTGTGGGGATTCATCAATGGCAACATTGGAGGAAGACAAACCCTTCAATGTTTCAAACTTTTATCCCAACCTCTGCATGGTCTTTAGATAGCATTCTTATTGGCTACATTGGGTAGCTGGCAAACTGTGGCCAAGACTTCTAAAAAACGTTGTGCAACAAGTTTCTTCAATATCTCATGTTGCCATCTTTGTTGTTTTAGCAATGGTATTGCACTGAAATCTTGATGCTCTTTATAATTTTGTTGCCCACATTGAGGGAGAATAATAAGTATCAAGGTTAAGATATGTAAAAGGAAAATGATTGTTTGACAAAGTAAATTTGACAAACTTTTTGACAAACTGACGTGGTTTTAGTTAATTGAATTTTTTAATTCAAAATATTGCATGCACGTGTGAGAGAGAAATGGGAAGGATAACATTTGAATTGGTTTGGTTGCACTGCACGGTGGTTCTCCTTCACGAAATCAACAAAAGCTCCCGCACATGATTCAAGACTCTGGTTCTTTACCAAAATCTCATTCTCGGTGTAGATTGGAATTCTTCAATCCCACCTACGCGAAAGCCTTTCTTCCCCATGGTGGTTCACGAAATTGTAGTAGAACGTTTCCCACGGTGGTTGACGAAAAACCCTTCATCGATGGAGATCACAAAATCCATTTCTCGTAGTTGATTCAACTCACGAAAGTTGTTCATCGCATGATAGTCTTTCTTCTCGATGTTGCTTCACCAATTTGCAGGTTGGGTTTTTTGATTGGAAATCACTTTGGGGTTCAGGGTTTTGATTGGAAGCCATAGCTTTTTCGATTTGAAATCATTTTGGGGGTTAGGGTTTTGATTGTAAACCATTGCAGCATGGGTTGTTTTAAAAATGAAAACCCTTATGGGAATTTTCGTTTGAGCGTTTGGGAAAAGTGTCGTAATTGTTGAAAATTGATTGAGTGAAGTTTATTTCTAGTTATGTTTGTTTCCATGTATGAATGTTTTCACGTAGTACCATGTTTGCTTAATGTATTAATGTTTAGCATTTCAACTTCTAATTAAGTGGCAAACACTAACTAGTTATATGGCAAACTCAGTTAGTTATATTGAACAACATGTTTGCCACAATCATGTCGAAATTGTATTGGAACTCCTTTGGTGCAGGGCAAAATGCACACTTTCCCTATCCAAACATGACATGATATTGGGTCTACTAAGGTTTCAGTGGCAGACAATTACAAATTAAGTGGCAGACACAGTAGTAATTTTTTGACAAAAACTTTCCCACTTCGCTCGTGAATTCGTTTTGAAATGAATTCCACCATCGCAACAACTGAACATTTGTTTTTGTTATTTCAATGCGTAATTGGGTCTATGCATGGTGTGTGTTGGAAATAAATCACTGGATTTTGTTTTGTCTTATCACTTTGTGTCATGCTCATAATCTTCAAAAATAAGTTGCTCAAAAAAATGATGTTTTAATGGCAATCACCAACAACGTATATGGCAAACATTGTAACGACTTTTGCACAACATGTTTCCATGGACCAGTGACAACTTTATTTGCATTTCCATTTCACCAACCTTTATTATTAAAAAATCACTATAACTTTTTTTTTGTGACCAAGATATGGCAAGCACATAAGATTCCAAAATAAATTGATCAAACTAAAGTTGCAGGTATAAATGGCAATGACTAACTATCTATATAGCAAACACAGTAAAGGATTTTGTACAACAAGTTTTCACGGATAGGTGGCAACTTCATTTGCATTTCCTTTTCACCAATCTTTATTATTGGAAAATCACTACAACTTTTTTTTTTGTGACCAAGATATGGCAAACACATAAGGTTCCAAAATAATTTGCTGAAACCAAGGCTGCAGGTTTAAATGGCAATCACCAACAACATATATGGCAAATGCAGTAATGGCTTTTGCACAACATGTTTCCATGGACCGGTGACAACTTTATTTGCATTTCCATTTCACCAACCTTTATTATTAAAAAGTCATTATAACTTTTTTTTTTTTGTGACCAAGATATGGCAAGCACATAAGATTCCAAAATAAATTGCTCAAACTAAAGTTGCAGGTATAAATGGCAATGACTAACTATCTATATAGCAAACGCAGTAAAGGATTTTGCACAACAAGTTTTCACGGATAGGTGGCAACTTCATTTGCATTTCCTTTTCACCAATCTTTATTATTGGAAAATCACTACAACTTTTTTTGTGACCGAGATATGGCAAACACATAAGGTTCCAAAATAATTTGCTGAAACCAAGGCTGCAGGTTTAAATGGCAATCACCAACAACATATATGGCAAATGCAGTAATGGCTTTTGCACAACATGTTTCCATGGACCGGTGGCAACTTTATTTGCATTTCCATTTCACCAACCTTTATTATTAAAAAAATTATTATAACTTTTTTTGTGTCACCAAGATATGCCAAGTACATAAGATTCCAAAATAAATTGCTCAAACTAAGGCTGCAGGTATAAATGGCAATGACTAACTATCTATATGGCAAACGCAGTTAAGGCTTTTGCACAACAAGTTTTCATGGAGAGGTGGCAACTTCATTTGCATTTCCTTTTCACCAATCTTTATTATTAGAAAATCACTACAGCTTTTTTTTTGTGACCAAGATATGACAAGCACATAAGGTTCCAAAATAATTTGCTGAAACCAAGGTTGCAGGTTTAAATCAATCACCAACAACGTATATGGCAAACATAGTAACGACTTTTGCACAACATGTTTTCATGAACCAGTGGCAACTTCATTTGCATTTCCTTTTCACCAATCTTATTAAAAAATCACTAGAACTTTTTTTATGTGACCAAGATATGGCGAACACATAAGATTCAAAAATAAATTACTCAAACTAAGGCTGCAGGTATAAATGGAAATCACTAACTATCTATATGGCAAACACAGTAAAAGCTTTTGCAGAACAAGTTTTCACAGAGAGGTGACAATTTCATTTGCATTTCCTTTTCATTAATCTTTATTATTAGAAAATCACTACAACTTTTTTTGTGTGACCAAGATATGGCAAGCACAAAAAGTTCCAAAATATATTGCTCAAACTAAGGCTGCAGGTTTAAATGACAATCACTAACTATCTATATGGCAAACACACTAAAGGCTTTTGCACAACTAGTTATCACGAAGAGGTGACAACTTCATTTGCATTTCCTTTTCACCAATCTTTCTTATTAAAAAATCACTACAACTTATTTGGTGTCACCAATATATGGCAAGCATATAAAGTTCTAAAATAAATTGCGCAAACTAAGACTGCAGGTTTAAAGGGTAATCACTAACTATCTATATGACAAACACAGTAACGGCTTTTGCACAACATGTTTCAATGGACCGGTAACAACTTTATTTGCATTTCCATTTCACCAACCTTTATTATTAAAAAATCACTATAATATTTTTTGTCACCAAGATATGACAAGCACATAAAGTTCCAAAATAATTTGTTTAGACTAAGGCTGCAACTTTAAATGACAATCATCAACTATTTAAATGGCAAACGCAGACATGGCTTTTGCCAAACTAGTTTCCATGTAAAGGTGCCCATTTAAATTGGAACTAAATTTAACCAGGGCTACATGTCGAACATTCTTATCCAAAAATTAGTGCATAATTTGTGTCCCTAGGTATGTCCTTTACACATTTTGCAAAAAATAATTTGAAATATTTGATGGAGATTTCAATGGTAAACATTGACAACTTAAATGGCAAATGCAGTAGGTGTTTTTGGACAAATACAGATGTACATATTTGTGACACATCATCAAACCTGATAAATGACACTAATTTGGTAAACACACACTAACTGGCTTATACATAGTAAGTACTTCAACATAATATTGTAGTAAAAAGTCTAATTGATATCTCATAACAAGGTTTTGCGATGTCATAATAACATAAATACATCAACTATTTTTTCTCCAGAAATTTGAAAAAAAAAGTACACACATTTATTTACGAAACTTTCATCTCTGATATGTGGCAAATGGAGTTCGAATTCTTGCACTCTTCAAATGTAATCGTGGTTGATGCTTCATTCGATCATACATATTGCTTTCTTCATAATCATTTGTATCTTCATTATCAAACTCTGCTGCTTTTTCAACTTCCTCATCATGATCCATATCTTGACAAAAAACAGAAAAACTGGGTTCACCACTACAACAACCAATGTCATACGCAACATCATCGCCAATTATGTCATCAACATACTCACGACTTTCAAGCACCTACTTCATGATACTCCAAAGGTCTCTTCCTAATACTCCAAAGCACAATTATTTCACAAATTAAAGATGAATCACGTTCTAATTAAAGGTTCCAAAACCCTACAATTAAAACACATGTTGTAATGCATAAATAATTCTCATAAACGGAACATAAATTAAATTATGCACTTCCAGAAATACTAAAAATGTACCTACCTAGATAAAACACTTTTTATATACCAACAAAATATGACACATAAAGTGCTGCACATTTCTAAAATTTGTAAATCAACATTAAAAAGAGAACCAAGTTTAACCAAATAATTAGCACATTAGAATGTGCTTGGAAATAGAGTTCCAATCGAAATTCTTAAATGGTATTAACTTGGTGCATGTTATTCACCATTAACACTAGTAGCGAAGTGATAGAAAATGAAATGCATTGGAAGTTTTCAAAAAGTTCCAATATTCTTACAGAATTATAACTATAAAATTTAATCTCATTTTTGTCATAAAACATATGTAGCATATATGATTCGGGTTAAACTTTGATTCATAGGTTCAATCAACAAAATAATATGAAATGAATTACTAACATACAAATTGACATGAGTTGAGAATAAAAAGAAACATCGTGACAATGTAAATATATAATAACAATTGTAACCAAATGAAAATGAAAAGATGAAGAATATGAGAAATGGAGAACATATCACTTAAACAAGGACCAAAGTATTAAACACCAAACTGTAACTATTTATGTGGCAAATGCAGTGCAACTTTTAGCATGCAAATAATATAAAGCTTCCAACTAATACAATTCATTCAACAAGTGTGTAAGACTGAGCCATCCAATCATACTTTCGTCAAACACCACACCACAACAAACCATTTCAAAACAAATACGGGATTCACAAATTAAATCGTAAAGAACACAACTCAAAATAAACTTCATTCAATCAATTTTTGACAATTACGACACTTTTCCCAAATGCTCAAACGAAAATTCCCATAAGGGTTTTTATTTTTAAAACAACCCATGCTGCAATGGTTTACAATCAAAACCCTAACCCCCAAAATGCTTTCAAATCGAAAAAGCTATGGTTTCCAATCAAAACCCTAAACCCCAAATTGATTTCCAATCAAAAAACCCAACCTGCAAATTGGTGAAATAATGTCGAGAAGAAAGACTATCGTGCGATGAACGACTTTCATGAGTTGAATCAGCTGCGAGAAATGGATTTCGTGTTCTCCATCGATGAAGGGTTTTTCATCAACCACTGTGGGGAACGTTCTACTGCAATTTCGTGAAACACCATGGGGAAGAAAGACTTTCTCATAGGTGGGATTGAAGAATTCCGATCTGCATCGAGAATGAGATTTTGGTAAAGCACTAGAGTCTTGAATCAGGCGCATGAGCTTCTGTTGATTTCGCGAAGGAGAACCACTGTGTAGTGCAACCAAACCAATTCAAATGTTGTCCTTCACATTTCTCTCTCACACGTGCATGCAATATTTTTTGAGTTAAAAAATTCAATTAATTAAAGCCACGTCAGTTTGTCAAATTTACTTTGTTAAACAATCATTTTCCTATGTAAAACTAAAAGGAAATAAGGAATAATAGGATTCTGATTTATTCATAAACGTATGAGGAATATATACGTAAATATTATATTTTATTTGATGATTCTGCTTCTATAAGCCAACTACTTACTCCTATAATTAAGCAATTATAATATAAGAGTTTCCATATTTATAGCAAGAATCATGGGATATGATTTACTTTCCTAACACTCCCCCTTAAGTTGGAGAGTGAATATTAAGAACTCCCAACTTGCTCCTCATTGTAAGAAAGCTTCCTTCCTTAATGGTTTGGTGAACATGTCGGCAATTTGTTCTACTAAAGGAACATACTATGTTGAAACTGAACCATATTTAATTTTGGCATAGTACAATAGTGCTGCCTTTGAATGGTATATCTCCAAATCCTTCAACAAATGATAGAGAAATTGTCTTGTTCTCCAATAAATTAGTGATGATCCTAAGAAAACATAGTAACTTGTAGTTGATTTTCTTTATATTGGACAATTTAAACAATCTAAATCGCAAAAAGCACACAAATATAAATCATTTTGGGAAGATAAAAATAAACATTGACCTAGATTGTTCTTCATATATCATAATATTCACTTGGCAACTTCCATATGAGGTTTACGAGGAGCATGCATGAATCTACTCAATATGTGTACTGAATAAGTGATATATGGCTGAGTAACAGTTAAATAAATTAGGTGTCCTACAAGTCACCTATATGAGAATGGATCTTTCAACAAATCTCCTTCATCTAATAATTTTACATTTTGTGCCATAGGAAAATTCACAATCTTAACTCCCAAACATCCTCCATCTTTCAGAATCTCTAAAACCTATTTTCTTTGTGATCATTACCGGTTATGACAATGTTGTCAACATAGATCAATAAGGTGGTAAATGATTTGTCTTTCTTACATGTAAACAATGAGTAACTTGATTTGGACTAAACAAACCCTACACCTTGAATAACTATAGAAAATTTTGCAAACCATTGACAAAAGGCATTGTTTAATCCATATAAGGATTTGTTGAGGCAACACACAAGACATATATATATATATATATATATATAGAAAGGTCTATATGAAAAAGGCGTGGTTGACATCAAGTTGATGAAGTGACCAATTTTGAGCGGTTGCCAAAGCTAATAAACAACGTATTGTGACCATTTTAGCATTTGACAAAGTATCATGATAATTAATTCTTTCAACTTGTGTGTAACCTTTTGATACTAATAACGCTTTATAGCTTTCAAGAGAACCATCAAAGTTGCACTTGATTTTGTATACCCAACGACAACTAATATCTTGCTTTCCCGAAGGGAGTGGTGTAGAGACCAAGTGTTATTGGCCTCTATATCAGCCAATTCAGATTGCATTTCTATTTTCCAATGAGATTGAAAATAAAAAGCTTGAGCTAACTCAAGGATATGTCTATGTTTTCACTCGATCGCCCTATTTTTGTTGAAGTGTATAAATGCAAGAATGTTGATAAATAGAGTCATGTTGTTTGAAAAGCTCGCTTTGAGAAAAATTCCATGCCATTGTCAACCCAAATATTTGTTATAATGGTGCTAAATTAGGTTTTCACAAAAGAGAAAAAATAGGTTAAAAATTTGGGTGCATCATTTTTATGATGCATGAAAAAAACCCAAGTAAAACGAGAGAAATCATCCACAATAGTCTAAAATATTTTACACTAGAAAGGGAAGGAACTTTGAAAGGTCCACAAATATCATAATGAATTAATTCAAAAGGCTTAACAAAAGAAATTGAATTGATAGAAAAATAGCTTAACAAAAGAACTTTGGAAGCCTAGTTTGTTTTGCAAGAGCACAAATATCACAATTATTATTTTTCTCTAAAAGGAAATGTAGGAAACTTTTTTGCCAAAAAATTGAATTTATAATACGATAAGTTTCCTAGATGCTGATACCACAAGATATTGGAAGAGTTTGAAGTATAAGTAGATTTGATGGTATGAATTGATTGGATAGGATTATGTGACTTATTCATCTCAACCAAGTAATAAAATCCATCTCATTGTTCACCCAAACCATTATTTGTCCTTATCATCAAATCCTGTAAAATATACAATTAAGAAAAAAAGTTACCGAACAATTTAAATCTCTTGTAACTCAACTCACAAACATCAAATCCACCCTACAAGATGGCACCTCAAGCACATTCTTCAAATTAACTATAGGACTCAAATTTAAACTTTCAGTAAAAAGAATTGGAGCCTGATCTCCATTTGGCATAAGAACCAGTGGTAAAGAAGGGTTTTCTTTACTGTTGACAAACAAAGATATAGAGGAAATTATGTGATCTGCTGCACCACTATCAATTGTCAACTTGGGTGAGGACAAACTTGAAGAATGATTTACATTATTTGTCTTGGGAGTAGTTGATCGAGATGTTCCATTGTCCTGAATAACAAACAAAATTTGTTGTAATTGTAATTCAGTTAATCCATTCACAATGGGCTAAACATGTGTTGTTGAAGGCATTCTAGCATGATTTGTTGAAGATTGATTGTCGTTGTTGGGCTTAAAATGATGGTTTTTAACCGTAGCATGCTTGGATTGTCCTGGTGGATAACCATGTAATTTCCAACATGTCACTCTTGTACGGTGATCTTTGTCACTGTGAGAACAATACAACGACTTGCGATAATTGGAATTTGGACGAAAAGACAAACTAGATTTGTGATGAACAACAAGGGCTTTTGGTTCCTCTTTTTGAACGACCATGGCGAAAGCTTCAGTAGTTTTTCTTCTTGTACCTAAATTTTGTTGTTTTTCATCTTGAATTATGGAAAAATAAGCTTGTGAAATATCAAGTAAAAGACTCATCAAAAGGAGTTAACCATGGACAACACTATAAGATTCATCCAACCTAATGAGAAATTGCATCAACTTGGGTCTTTTGTTGTTTGCTACACAGGTGCATACTACATCATTATCGGATCCTAGTTCGTCCCACAATTTTTTTAACTTTGTATAGTAGGTAAAAATTGTATGTTGATCTTAAGTAAGGCAAGCAATCTCTTTCTTGAGTTGGAAAATGTGCGGTGCATTGCTTGGAAGGAAACAATTTTGAAGATCTTCCCAAACTTCATGAGCATTGTCATAAAAAATAACTTTGGTCAATGAGTTAAGGATCCATGTAAGTATCATATCATTGCATTGTTTCCATGTTGTGTATTTTTTGGTTTGTTTGTGGCAGATGATGGTTAATATTTTCATTAACAAATCAAATTTAGATTTTGCATTTAATGAGATGGTGGTGGCTCGATGCCAAGTCAAATAATTGTCACCATTGAGAGGTTTGGAAACAAGAACCATTCCTCGAGAAAAAAAAAGTTGGAGAAAAAAGGAGAGAAGATCGTAACCGCTCTGACACCATGTAAAAGTAAAGGGAAAGAGGGAATAATAGGATTCTTATTTATTTAGAAACACATGAGGAATATATACACAAATATGTATCTTTAATTTGATCATTCTTCTCCTATAAGTCAGCTATTTACTCCTACAATTAAGATATTATAATATAAGAGTTTCTATATTTATAGCAAGAATCATGGGATACGATTTACTTTACTAACGTGATAACGTTCTAGTGATTGTATGAATTAGGGATGGCAGCGGGTTGGGTCGGGAACAATTAATGCCTACCCGCTACCCAACCCGCATGAAAAAATTGTACCTGTTACCTACCCTATTACCCATTGGATACCCGAATACTTTTCCACCTACGGGTACTCGTTCGATACCCTTGGATTTTATCCAAAAAAATTTTATTAGTGTTTAAATAAGGTCCAAATTAAATTGCGAAAAAAAATATTTAAGCATACATCCGAATAGAAGTTAATGAACAACTAAATAAAAGTTAAAACATAAATTCAAACTAATAGTACCTAAAACATACATCTAAATGTAAGAAATTTAAAAATTAATTCTTCTAAAAATAATAGTCTAAGATCTGTGTTTCCTCTCCAATATCTTCATGTTGACCACTTGATTCCTGAAACAAATAAAACACAAATAAAGTCATCAATAAATTACATAGTGACACTATTAGTAAAATTAGAATAAAATATTAAAAATAAAACTACTAACATCATCATCAATTATCTCCTCTATTATTGTATTAAGCTTCATCTTGTCCACTTTCAATTTTGAAGAACTTGAAAAGGAAAATCTATTCATTTGTCATAGCCAATCATTTGAATGAAAATAAATATGTAATTTGAAGTGCTAATTTAATTACCTTCTATGTTAGTCCATAGCCTATCTTGAACACACATCAATGCCATTGAAGTGTTTGGGTGTAATCTACTGCGATGTGGAGTAAGAAATCGACTACCAGTACTAAAAGAAGACTCAACAGCAACTGTTGAGATAGGAATGGCTAGAAAATCTCTTACAATCATTTGCGAAATTGGATATTTTAACCCATTAGTCTTCCATCAAACTAAAATGTCAAATTCTTCATCTGAGTCAGGTAGTATCGGTTCCTCCAAGTAATAGTCAAGTTCCAATTTATAATTTGATGATTCACTTTTCTTTACAATCTAATGTTTTACAAAATATCTCCTCTAAACATCTTTTCTTCCATCAACACTTTGGCATATATTTATGTTTGGATTTTGACATGAAGAAACTAACTTCTTACCTTTCATGTTCATTTCATACTCTCTTACCAAGTCCTTAAAATGAATCTTCACTTTTTCAATTTTACAATCAGATTGATCATCATATATTTGAGGGAAAAAATAATCCAACAAATCAATTTTATACCTGGGGTCTAACACAATATCTATAGCCATCACTCCACTGATCACACCCCAATACTTATCAAACTTTAAAACCATAGATGCAGCCATTTGATGAATAACAGAATTGGAAGAGTTAAGCCATTGCATCAAAGCCAACTTAATTTGACATGCTTTTGGAAAGAAAATGTTGGCAATTGGATAAGAAGTACCAGAAAATAAGAGCGTCACATCATAAAATATTTCTAACTTTTGACAAATTTCATTTGCCATTTGCCAATCATGTGCACTAGGCAAAGCTTTATATTGACTCTCTCGTTGTGATAAACGATCAAATACTTCCTTGTATTGTATGGCTACTTGAAGCATTAAAAATGTATAATTCCATGTAGTTCTGCAATCAACAACTAATTTTCTTTTGAATGGAATATTCAATTGAACACATGTCTCTATAAATTTCTCTTCTCTTTTAGGTGTAGCTGTTCAAAAATTAGCATTGTCTCTAACCTTTTCAATGACATTATCAATTATGGACAAACCATCCTTCACAATCAAATTCAATATATGTGCACAACATCACATGTGAAATAATTGGTCAGCCAAAATAAGAGACCTACCTGAGATCTTATCTAAAATACGGTCAATCATACCATCATTTGTAATGTAATTATCAACTGTCAAAGTAGAAACTTTTCTATCTAGATTCCAATCCATTAAACATTCAACCAACAATTCAGCAAGAACTTGACTAGTATGAGGAGCAGGCACATACATAAAACTATATTTGAAAGACAAATTTCATTAATCTAGTCTAGAAGAACAAAGTTAATATGAAAATTACAATTAAAATAGAGTATAATGTTATTACCTCACAAGTCGACCTTGTAGCCTCCATAAATCATCAATAAAATGAGTTTTTATAGTCATGTAGCTTCTATTTTGATTAGTAATAGTCCACATATAAGTGGTAATTGCAACTCGACATTGAATCCTTGACAACATTAATTTCATCTTCTCTTTTTTTGCATTGTAATCCTTCATAATATCTTTTTTTAATGTGTTTCGAGAAATCACCTTGAATAGAGGTTGAACAACATCACAAAATTCTTTAAAGCCTATATGATCAACCATTGACATTGAACACGGAGTGCATCTCTAGCTGTTTGTTGATTGAACACATAGTTGCCAACAACTACGGTTTCACCACCTTCTTTATGAGTTTTTAAAAACGATTGTTTGATGTCCCGTGTTGTTTGAAGCTTGCAACTCTCGAAATGGCTTCTTAAATGTGATGTACCATGCTTTGCGTCACCCAAAAGACTTTTGGCGCAATAATTGCATATCGTTTTCCATTTTCCATCTAACTTTTGTCTCTTAAAGTGATTCCAAGCATCTAACAATAATCCTCTTGAATTTGTTAGTTTTGAAATGGTGAGTTTAGCCAAGAAGGGAGGGGGGGGGGTTGAATTGGCCTTATAAAACTTTCTCGAAAGCATAAACCTCTTTTCAATTGAATCTAATGGACTAGAAAATTTGGATGTAAATGTAGCAGACCAGTACACTTTCAGTCGATTAAAATATAAAACAACAGACTCAATTGTTCTTGATGTTATGAAACAGTCGATTAAAAAGACAAATCAGTCGGCTAAAATACTAGAGAATTATACAGAATTCGCGAATTCAACTCAAACAACAATCTTTTACATACAGGACTTGTTCCAATCAGTATTTATAACAAGTATAAAGCCTCAAATTACACAAGAACGCATTAAATCACACCAAAGATCAAATTGCTTGGTTTTCTTGAGTTTTTAAAAAGTTTCAAAGAGAGTGAGATGAGGGAAAGAAGAATGCACAACTGTTTTTATACTGGTTCACTCAATCGCAGAGCTACATCCAGTTTACCAGGACAACCTGAGCCTGGTTTCCACTATATTCAAAAGTTTTACAAATCACACCCCAAGATTACACTTTTGAACAACAAAACTCACAAGATTTTTGACTCACAAAAAAATCTAGACACACACCCTACAAGAATCACACTTGCAGACCTGAAATCACATTAGGCAAACCAACCAGAGGCACAAGAACATCCAAACCTGATGGTGGTTGTCCCTAGCCAACCATACATGTGTTCTTCAAGCTACTCACAAGCCGAAATGCCTCCAAGATCAACCAAGATCTTCAAAACATGAGTTCCAGTTGTGTATTGCAGAGAGAGCTTCCCATAGATGAATGACAAAGTTTCATGCTCAAAAACTCAGATTCGCACCTCTGCTCGCGAAAACACAACTTATATAGTATGATTTAAGTGAAAACAGTCAATTGAATTTTTCGTACAGTCAACTGATTTCACCTTACTTAATTGAAATCAGTCGATTGAAAAATAATTCAACTGACTGAATGCATTCATACCAGAAACTATATACAACAAGCCTATTAACCTATTAAAACCCATTTTAACAGATTAAAAGAGACACACTACGACACACAAGACATCTAACTTATGTTATGTAGCCTACTAACAAGATATAACACTAACACATTACATTTAACATATTATATACATATTTAACACACTAAAACTTAATCTTCAAGAGGATCTTCATCAAACACTTAAGATTTTCATGCACATGACTTTATCAATTCTTTGCTTCAAGCTTGCTTGTGCCAACAATCTCCCCTTGAATTGATGAAGCCAACATTCTCGAGTTGAATTGATGAGCTAAGATCTACAGAGAAACCTGAAAAAAATTTTGCATACAAGATACCAATACATACATATCACATATGCATATGCTCCCCCTATCATTAATAATATGATTTAACTTCAAAGTTTAGATTAAGTTTGCAGTATTATATGATTCCAATAGATTTATTCTAGGTTTTCCAAAACAAACACACTTTTGCTTATTTTAAATCATTTTTTCTCCCTTTGGATTCATCAAATGAAAGTAAATGCATAGATCAATTTGTAAAGATGAAAATTTTCATTAAAATAGTAACATAGGGCTGTATCAAAGCAAATGATACGCAATACAAACACACCAGAATAGAAACAGAAATGACAAATACATCATGAAACTAAAAACTGATATAATCAGTCGACTGAAATGAGAAAATAGCCAATTAAAATATTGGAACAGACAGACAACAGGCACACAAAATGTAGCACAAAAATGCAATGCATGACCTATAAGCCATCCCCTTCACTCATTCCTAGGGTTGTCTTTGTTGTAGACATTGGAGAGGAGGTCATGAACGTTATGGAATTGGTCATCCAAGTCTTGGAACCTTGTTGTGTAGTATGCATGATGTGCATTTTGAGCCATGTTGAGGTCTTGAAGCTGGTTGAGAACCATTCTCTCAAATTGGGAGTTTGCAGGTCCAATATTCTCAAGAGGGTTGTACAACTCAATTGTCATAGGTTGTGGTTCATCTTCCTCTTGGTTTCCTCCACTAGTTCCCACTTCATGATCATTTGCTCCAACTTCAATATTTGCACCTTGACCTCCTTCAACCAGCTAAGTATTTCCTACCTTGGTGAATCCCATCTTGTGTATATTTAGTGTAGAAACATGATTTAGAAGTCCAGTGGACTCCTCAAGCTCTCCTTCCACATCTTCACTGTAACATCCCGACTGGATATTACGGGTTTAAATAATAAAATAAAATAAGAAAATAAAATCACATTTATTTTAAATCTATTTCCCAAAAATTCGAGAAATTTCAAATAATTTATTTCATAATAAAAAAATAACTCTAAGTTCAAATCTTCTCAAAATTCAATAAAATACCGAAACAGTCTCATTATAGATTACATCTTTATTCCAAAACCATAAATGATAAAACTCTATAATTTTTTTGCCGTAAGTTTTCCCCGCTCCGCTGCTAAGCCTCACCAGATCCACTTGCAACATCATCTGCTCCCGTGTACCGCGTACACGATTATCGCCAAACACAAGCAGATAGAGTGAGCTAACAAGATAAACATATATATATATATATATATATGGCACAAATATACAAATCACACAATCACACCAAAGGAATTCCATCCTTTGATATCACATCACATGGCCACCACCATGTTATTCATGTTCTACATCTTCTTGTGAGTATCTCTAGGTGTCTTGCTGCCATACCTATCGGCCACAACCGATAGAGCACATGCGGGAAACCATGCTACGGATCACACACCGCAACGCCAAGTGGAGTTCCCAAATACGAACAGAGGTTGTAACGTCCTAAGACTACCAAACTCGTCACTTAATTGCTGAGGAGGGCAATCTATCTATACTCATCTATATTGGCCACAACCAGCACACTCACACCAGCAACACTCGCGAACCCGAGCTCAACTTAAAGATTCCTCGTGTTCATTTGCCATCCCAAGCTCAACTCGAGGGATGCCATTCCGAGCTCAACTCGAGGAATGCCACGTGCTTAACCCCTATCCCGAGCTTAACTCAAGGGATACATTCCAAGCTCAACTCAAGGAACACCAGCAAGTCGACCTTTAAGATATCCTAGAAGCCTTGTAGATCACGCACATCATAGCTAGTATAACACCAATCTGCTGCAGCAAAATCGCTTGATGGGGGACACATACCGCCTGGCGCTGCAGCTTCCAGATCACCTATCAGGGGACACGTACCGCCTAGCGCTGCCGCTTCCAAGCGCTAAGTGCCTTAGTCTTTACTGCCACTGCAACTATCGCCTGATGGGACTTCCTCTGCTATCAGGCGCCTCGCGCCTTAGTATTCACTAAACTGTAGACTCCGCCTGGCGCACCCCTCCTTACCGCTAGGCACCACCGTGATCCAGAACCCCCTATTTCTACGTTGTCGCTTGGCGGGTCGATCACCACCGACAGTCGCTACATTTGTACTTGCATAGTACTGGTTTTAGTTCAGGTTCAAGCACACTTCACACCGATTGCTTTCATTTGCTCTCATTCTAGAGTACCCCTAATGAAAAGCATTGCCATATGTAATGTTCCAGGCCTTATAGCACCTCACATGTGCATTCATCCCCTAGTCATATAGACCATCCCAAGCATGCTCAAACAAAATATAAGCAACAACACTTTGACAATTTTAAGTACATGATCTTATACACCACTGCAATTTAATATTGACACCCATGCCTTCACCAAACCAATTCTCCACATGTGACTAACAAATTGATAGATACTTACCACATAACCCAATCATGCTTCATTAGAAGTTAGTTGAACTTATCAAGAGCTTATTCGTGTATTTTACAAACTCCAAAATCATCAATATTAAGTAATGTATATCTCTAGCTACTGACCTCCAAATTCAATCTCTACCATTCAAAGTGAAGAACCACATGTTATGGACCACTTGTCAAAATTTCACCTAAATCGGACAGTTAACGAACCGGGAAATGCAGTTTTATGAAAACTGCGCAAACTAGAAAAATGGTGGCGCCATGGCTTAGAAGTGAGGAGGTGGCGCCTGGCGAGACTAAACTACCGCCCGACAGTTCCTGTTGCACGAAAAGTACAAAAAACAGTGTTTTTCGTGAACAGAACACCACACACCTCTCTGGTATGGCGCTTGGCGGCCAATTGGGTGCCGCCAGGCGGTTCTTGCTTTTCCAGGAACCCAGAAATCCTCCCCTTGCACCTACGAAGCCCCAACACTCCTTGGTCTTCCTCCATTGCAAATTTCACCAAATCCTCACTCGAATTCATTTACAGTTATAAGGATTCTCATCCTAAACCCATTCATTCGCTCTTTCCAGTACAATTGAACCATCAATTTGCTTAGGACATTAAGAACCCAATTTCCAACCTTAACATCATCTTCCCACTGTTCCATTAAATTTAGCTCGCAATCACTCAAAACCCAATGATATTTAATATTAAATCCTCACTAAATGATTCAGGCTAACTTTCTCTTCGATCAGAATCATCTCAAATTACGCAAAACACCTAAATCGTGCCAAAAGTGGTTTGTATCGCCTGGTGGTTGTTCATCACCGCCAGGCAGTTCAACAAAAACCCAAAAAATCTAGGTTGTAGCCATGTGTCGCCTAGCGGCCAGGGGTGTGCCGCCAGGCGGTTCCTCTTCAGGGACCCAAAAATAAGCACAAACTGATGCATCGCCTGGCAGTGGTTCATCACCCGCCAAGCGGTTTCTGGAAAAATTCCAGAAACACGAATTTCAATGTAAGCAAAGGGAGATCATACACGTACATGATATAATACATACTGATATGCATAAAAATATAAATAGACGTGGTTCAGCTCTCCTAACCTGGTTTCCTTAGCTTATTTTTGGACTTGTTGTGAGTTCCCTCTTGATCACCAATGATGTTCCTTTGACTCTATCTCAATGCAGCTCCTTACTTCCCTCAATTCTCACCTTACACTCTAAATTTTCGTATACCTAAGGCTATGCAACAATAACAGTCCCTAAACCACTCTTTCTTTCTCTTGATTGGCCACTAATTGTGGTCTTAATGAGACGTAAATGGTATTAAACGAAAATACCATTAAACTTGAGTTTAATTGCCATTCATTGGAAATTCTATGATGGTTTTCCAGCCCCCTTGGCTGCTAGGGTTTACTTGCCCTTTCACCTTCATGCCAAAGGAAATTTTGACAAAAAGAAAGTTTAATTTGGGTTCATCAAGGTTCAAACCCATACCATGCCAAATGTCAAATCAATGCATAATCATTCAACCAATTCATGTTTCGTGATAATTTATATAATTCTTTGATTATATTATCACTCATCATGATCCAGCACAAATTTAAAATAATAATAAATTAAATAGCACATAAATGACATACATAAGACTTGAACCCAAGTTCCCTCACATAAACAAGTACTCTCAACCATTTGAGCAAGTACTTTTCCACGTCATTGCAATCCACATTAAATGTCTTAAAAGCTCCTACTACCCGCATTTATTAAATAATTATTTAATTAATTATTTAAATTTCTCGGGTCTTACACACACCAGAATGCTCAATGAACTTGAAGATGAGCACCACATATGGAAGCTTGAAATCTGTGAGCCTTTTTGCCTTCATCATGTGAATGGTGTATGTCCAGTCCACCATCACACCATTTTAGATACAATACATTACCACAAGATCACCTTCATTCAAGGTAGCATGATTGCTCCCCCTAGGCATGATGATCTTGGTCACCACCATCGCTAGCAACCTTTCCTCCACACGAAGTCTTCCCACATAGAAATTTCTAGCTTGCTCATCTTGATTTCACATACATTGGTTGAAGTATTGCACTTTGTTGAACTCATCCACTGCACTAGTTTCACCTTTGCGTACTTGCACACCTTTTTGCCTTAGGCCAGCCACATCCTTCCATGTTTGCCTTGTGATTTCCATATCCACACCTTTGACACTTGATTTGAGAATGCCATTGCTAAACTTGAGGTTGGCATAGAAAACCTTCACCAAATCCGGATACACCTTACCTGAAAGCTCAAGGAAAGTCTTCAATTTTTGAGCTTTGAGATATTGCTCAAGGTTGCCAAAGTTTTTTGCCCTTAGCCATGACATACGAATCACCTTGGGAAGGATGATTTGCTTCCTACTGATCTCAATAAAAAACGTTTGAATTCTGTCCTCATGACCTTCAAACCATATCTCAAGCCTTCCTTGATTCATGGCATTTGGAGAGGATGAAGTAGGTGAGGTAGAGCCTTCATCATTTGAGGGGGCTGTTCAGGATATTCTAGACATGGTGAAATGTAGGTTTGGCTCTTACTAGCAAATGAGGATGTCAATGCATGATGCTTATGCAAGTATTTATAGAATCAACATGTTAATTTTCAAAATCAGTCAATTAAATTGTGCAGATTTTCTGGTTTCAATGCAATACAGAAAATCACAACAATTAAATGTGAGGGAATCTATATCAGAGATGCAGTGATGTGTTTCCCATGTGTTTTATGAACAATCCACTCACAAATAGTTCACATCTAATGCATGCTCATAGGAAATCATGTAATCAAAGCACTTTATAGTCAATAAAATCTAAAAAGTCGATTTTAGCTGATGTAATAGTTGTTATATGCTACTGCTACAGTCCAAAAATAGTCATGTGATGCATACTTTGACTGGGTCAATCAATTAAAATCAATTCAAGCAATTCCATATCAGCATAAGTGATTTTAACACATAAAAATACAAAGTTAGTTGACTAAAACTATACCAGAAAACTGATTTTTGGTGTAGTGGCAGTTTTAAGTGAAATCTATATGTTAAATTTGCAGTTTTAATTGACTAAAATTTTAGATTTCACGAAATTCACACCAGACCAATTTAAATCAAATATATGTGTTATTTTGTGAGATTTAACAGATTGAAACAGTTATGGAACACAAATTATGCAGATTTTGACATTTTAAATGAAATCTATATGTTGAAATTGCAAATTTAGCTGACTGAAATTCTGGCAGTTTTCAAATTATGTAGATTTTTGTCATTTTAAGTGCAACACACACATGATCTAATAAGATTAACAAGCCAAACAGATATCAACATATATTCTTCATGTCAAGAATACCTAATTCAGTTCTAAGCTTATTAAATCTATCACGTGCAAGTGGTTTGGTGAATAAATCTGCCAAATGATTTTCAGTTTTCACAAACATGATTTCAACATCACCTTTTTGAATATGATCTCTTATGAAATGATGCCTGATTTCAATGTGTTTAGTTTTAGAATGCTGAATTGGATTCTTAGTTAGATTGATTGCACTTGTATTATCACAATAAAGAGGTACCTTCTCTAGCTTTACACCATAATCCATAAGTTGATGCTTCAACCATATGCTTTGAGCACATGCATATCCAGCTGCTATGTACTCAGCCTCAACTGTAGAGAGTGCTACACATGCTTGCTTCTTACTATTCCATGAGATTAGGCTTGATCCAAGTAGATGGCATGTACCACTTGTGCTTTTCCTATCCAATTTGCACCCTGCATAGTCAGAATCTGAAAAACCACTAAGAACAATGTTATATTCATTAGGATACCATAATCCAACATTTGTTGTCCCTTTCAGATACTTGAGAATTCGTTTTGCAGCTTTGAAGTGCGATTCCTTTGGATTGGATTGAAACCTTGCACACAAGCAAACACCAAACTGTATATCCGGTCTACTAGCAGTTAGATATAACAAGGAACCAATTAACCCTCTATATTTGGTTGAATTGACTTGGTTTCCAGCTTCATCTGCATCCATAAGGTAGTTTATAGCAATTAGAGTAGCAACCTCTTTGCAATCCTCCATTTTGAACTTTTTCAGTAGATCAAAACAGTATTTTGACTGGCTTAAAATGGTCCCATGCTTGAGTTGCTTCACTTGTAGCCCTAGGAAGTAGGTTAGCTCACCCATCATAGAGATTTCAAATTCTTTTTGCATAGCTGCAACAAACTCGTCACACATGGAATTATTATTTGATCCAAAGATTATATCATCTACATATACTAGAACAAGTATTACATCACTTGCATGCTTTTTAATGAAAAGTGTTTTATCAACAACACCTCTAGCATATCCTTTAGATAAAAGAAAATTGCTTAAGCTCTCATACCAATGTCGTGGTGCTTGATTCAAACCATATAAAGCCTTTTTCAATTTGAAAACATGATTAGGATAAAAGTGATCTTCAAAACCAGGAGGTTGTGATACATAGACTTCTACATTTAAAAAACCATTCAAGAATGTACTTTTCACATCCATTTGAGAAAGTTTGAAATTACACATGCATTCATATGCTAACAATAACCTCATAGCTTCTAGCCTACCCACAGGTGCATTTGTTTCATCAAAATCAATGCATTCCTCTTGATTATAACTTAAGCAACTAGCCTAGCCTTATTCCTAACTTATTCCCATTTTCATCCATTTTATTCTTAAACACCCATTTTGTAGCAATCACATTTATTGCATCAGTTTAGGAACAAGAGACCACACATCATTCCTAGTGAATTGATTAAGTTCATCTTGCATAGCAACAACCCAATTACTATCACACAATGCATCATTCACATTCTTAGGTTCAATTTAAGAAACAAATGCAACATGTTGAAAGAATGCAAGCTTGCATCTAGTGGATACTCCCTGTTCTATCTCACCAATTATGTTGTCCTTTGATAACCGCCTAGGTTCAATCCACTCCTTGAGTAAGTTGTTGGCTACAGCTTTTTCAGTCGACTAAATTTCCTTTTTAGCTGTCTGGTTTCCTGCAGCAGATTCCAATTCTGCAGTAGATTTCTTTTCTAGTGTTGTTTCTTCTTCATCTGCAATCTTAGGCACATGATCTTGCAATTTTGGATTAGTTTCATCAAATACAACATGCATTGACTCTTCAACAGTCATCAATATCTTATTATATACTCTATATGCATGACTTTGTGTAGCATAGCCTAGAAAAACACCTTCATCCGCTTTTGCATTAAATTTGCCAAGACTTTCTTTGCCATTGTTTAAGATGAAACACTTACATCCAAATACTTTTAGGTGACTTAAAACAGGCCTCCGCCCTTTGAAAAGTTCATAGGGTGTTTTCTTCAAAATTGGCTTAATCAACACTCTATTTAAAACATAGCAAGTTGTGTTGACTGCATCAGCCCAAAAATACTTAGGTAGTGAATTCTCATTTAACATAGTTTTAGCTAGTTCCTCAAGTGACCTATTTTTCCTTTCAACAACACCATTTTGTTGTGGGGTTCTTGGTGCAGAAAAATTATGTTTAATGCCATGCTTTTCACAAAAGTGTTCAAACCTTTCATTTTGAAATTCCCCACCATGGTCACTTCGAATAGACACTATCTTGGAAATCTTTTCATTTTCTAGCATCTTGGCAAGTCTTTTAAAAGCATGAAAAGTCTCATTTTTGGCAGCTAAGAACAAAGTCCATGTGCACCTAGAAAAGTCATCAACTATGACTAATGCATAAATATTGCCACCAATGCTCATGGTTCGAGATAGACCAAATAGATCCATGTGAAGCATCTCTAAAGGTCTTTCAGTTGAAACAACATTTTTGGGTTTGAAAGAGACCTTGATTTGTTTTCCTTTTTGACATGCTTTACACACTATATCCTTCTCAAACTTGAGTTTTGGTAATTCTTCAACCAACTGTTTTCTGTTTAGCCGATTAAAATGATGCATGTGTATGTGACAAAGTCTCCTATGCCATAACCAAGTGCCATCCTCTTTTGTAAGCAAACAATGGATGTTAAATGATGCATGATGCAGACCAAGTAGATATATATTGTTAACTCTTTTTCCTATTAAGATAATGTTACCATGTGCATCATATGTCAAACAATTATTTGGTTCAAACATCACTTTAAAGCCTTTGTCACATAATTGACTCATACTTATCAAATTATGTTTGAACCCTTCTACTAGCAGCACATTCTTGATGTTGAAAAAGGATCCATTGCCTATGATTCCATTTCCAAGGATTCTTCCTTTGTTGTTGTCTCTATAGGTTACAAATCCTTCTTCTTTCAATTCCAACTTTGCAAATTTTGTCTTATCTCTTGTCATATGCCTTGAGAAGCCACTATCTAGGTACCATAGATCCTTCTTTTCTTGTTTTATGACCTGCAAAATAACATAGTATTACATGGTACCCTTTGATAGTTTGGGTCCAACATGGTTATGCCTTTCTAGATCCTTTTGGGATCCATGTCATTATTCCCTTAGGTACATCATACTTTCTAACATGACAATTCTTAAGAATATGACCTTTCTTCATATAGTAGTTGCAAGAAATGAAGGGTATAACATTTGGCTCACTCTTGGAAAAGAAACTAGAGAACTTCTTGGCTTTCTTTTCATGGATAGATGTATAACCAAGTCCAGCCTTCCCAAAAACATAATTTTGAGAGCCAAGAACAGCTTCCAAGTTTGTTGTTCCTCTTGTGAACTTTGCACATGTTTTCAAAAGATATTTCACTTGATTTTTCAAAGTAGTGTAGTTTTCAAAAGGTTTTATAGCCATCTGTTTTTCAGAACAATCGACTGAATTATTCTAAATCATTTCCAAATGTTCGGAATCAGTTTTTAAGTTGACTGTTTTTTATTCTAGTTGGCTAACTCTGTTTTCTAGCCAACTATTTAATCCTTTCAGCTGATTGTTCATGACAGCAATTTTGTTTGCCTCACTATGCAACTCTTCAAAGTCATGCAACAACTGGTAATATTCATTCTTATCTTTGGATGACAAGGAACTTGCTTGGCTTGATGAGGATGATTCATATCCGGCTATGAGGCATAGGTTTGCTTCCTCACTTCCTTCTTAAGATGAAGTGCTTGTTGAATCATCATTGTCCTCCCAAGCTATGTAGGCACGTCTTTCCTTGCCTTTTTTCTCCTTTTTCCTATCATCAACCTTCTCCTTCTCTTTGTTAACATTAGGACATTCAATCTTGATATGTTCTTGTTTTCCACAATTATAACATGAGAATTTAGAAGAATTACTTGAAGCATTTTGTTTAGAATTGTACCTCCTTTGATTACCTTTGTTGCCTTTCCTCTTGAGATACTTCCCAAACTTCTTGACTAGTATATTCGAGTTCTCATTATCACTAGATTCAACAGCCTCTTCCTTGGTTTCATCACTCTTTTTAGAGCTAACCTTCAAGGCTATGGATTTTACCTTTTTCTCACTTGTTTCAAGCTCACTTAGCCTTCGTATTTCAATCTCATGCTCTCTAAGCTTGCCAAACAGTGCAGCTGTTGTGATGATGGATAGATCCTTGGATTCAGATATGGTAGTCACTTTTGGTTGCCAATTTCTATCAACACACTTAAGCACTTTGATGTTTAGCTCCTCTTTGTCAAATTCTTTGCCTAGACCTATGAGATGGTTGACTATGTGAGTGAACCTCTTTTGCACTTTAGCTATGGACTCTCCTTTTTGCATCTTGAAAAGCTCATACTCTTGAATCAAGGCATGCTTCCTTGCTCTCTTCACTTCACTTGTTCCTTCATGTGTAACCTCTAGGACATCCCACATTTCCTTTGCATTCTTACATTGGGAGACCCTAAAAAATTCACCCATACTCAAAGATGAAGTGATGATGTTCTTGGCATTACAATCATATTGAGCTTTTCTCATTTCTTTATCAGTCCATTCACTCCAAGGCTTGTCCACCTGCTTATTATCAACAACATATTTAGGAATATATTTTCAACAACATAGATTCAATGAAAATTTGCATCCTTATTTTCCAAAACTTATAGTTTAGGCCACAAAACATAGGTGGTCTATGAATAGAGGCACTGTCAGCAAAAGGTAGTTTACTTTCAGCCATTTCAAAAGATTTTTTATCAAACATGAATACCTTTCAAGAACCTTGCTCTAGATACCAATTGTTAGTTTTGAAATTGTGAGTTTAACCAAGAAGGGGGGGTTGAATTGGCTTTATAAAACTTTTTCGAAAGCTTAAACCTCTTTTCAATTGAATCTAATGGACTAAAAAGTTTGGATGTAAATGCAGCAGACCAGTACACTTTTAGTCGATTAAAATATAAAACAACAGACTAAATTGTTCTTGATGTTATGAAACAGTCGATTAAAAAGACAAATCAGTCGGCTAAAATACTAGAGAATTATGCAAAATGTAAGATACAGGACTTGTTCGCAAAATTGTTCGCAAATTCAACTCAAACAACAATCTTTTACATACAGGACTTGTTCCAATTAGTATTTATAACAAGTATAAAGCCTCAGATTACACAAGAACACATTAAATCACACCAAAGATCAAATTGCTTGGTTTTCTTGAGTTTTTAAAGAGTGTCAAAGAGAGTGAGATGAGGGAAAGAAGAATGCACAATTGTTTTTATACTGGTTCACTCAATCACAGAGCTACATCCAGTTTACCAGGACAACCTGAGCATGGTTTCCACTATATTCAAAAGTTTTACAAATCACACACCAAGATTACACTTTTGAACAACAAAACTCACAAGATTTTTGACTCATACAAAAATCTAGACACACACCTTAAAAGAATCACACTTACAAACCTGAAATCACATCAGGCAAACCAACCAGAGGCATAAGAACATCAAAACTTGATGGTGGTTGTCCCTAGCCAACCATACATGTGTTCTTCAAGCTACTCACAAGCCGAAATGCCTCCAAGATCAACCAAGATCTTCAAAACACGAGTTCCAGATGTGTATTGCAGAAAGAGATCTTCCCAGAGATGAATGACAAAATTTCGTGCTCAAAAACTCATATTCGCACCTCTGCTCACGAAAACACAACTTATATAGTCTGGTTTAAGTGAAAACAGTCGATTGAATTTTTCGTACTGTTAGCTGATTTCACTTGACTTAAGTGAAATCAGTCGATTGAAAAGTAATTCAACTGACTGAATGCATTCATATCAGAAACTATATACAACAAGCCTTTTAACCTGTTAAAACCCATTTTAACAGATTAAAAGAGACACACTAAGGCACACAAGACATCTAACCTATGTCATATATCCTATCATATATGTATAACACTAACACATTTCATTTAACATGTTATATACAAATTTAACACACTAAAAACATAATCTTCAAGAGGATCTTCATCAATCTTCATCAAACACTTAAGATCTTCATGCACATGGCTTTATCAATTCTTTGCTTCAAGCTTGCTTGTGCCAATAAAATTAACAGTTGGAGTTGAACTTTCGGTATCTCCTAGAATAGAATCTTTAGGAACATCATTTTGATTTTAGTCTCCTACATTTGCATTTGGTTCTACAAATGTTGCTTGTTGGCCATCATCCATAGCGGAAAATGTATCTTGATTAGACAATCTATAAATATTAAAACACAACAAAAAAAATTAAATTTTGAATATAAAAAAAAGACTCATTCATGTTTAATATATCATTCATGTGACATGATTATGGAAAAATTTAAATGCTATGGAACTAAAAATTCTAATCATTAATTACTGCCACCATATATAGAAGAAAGTTTTGGAAGTTGATGCATTCGCCCCCACACATCTCTATGTAAATACTTCACTAAAGTTTTTTTACTTCTAGGGATTTGTTCCAAGTTTATTGAACTAAACATTTATTTTTTCTCACGTTTTTGTATGTTGTAGAGATGAAGTATATCTTCTATTGTAATAATAACTTGTATAAAAATACAAAAGAGACAACTATAAAATAAAATAAATTAATATACCAGTTTACTAAATTATAATGCATTCAACACATGAATGAGTAATAAAGTATGAATTTCCACTTGACATGCCTTAAATATGATGGAAAATGTGATTTGACATTTACTTCTAATTGAAAGAATCATTCATGCATAAAAGATAAATGGAACTTAAATTGAAATAGTGCAAATGCTAGGTTCACGTGAATTCATATTTTGGAAATATATATTTTCTGCAAGATTCACATATTTTTTATAGTCGTTAATCCCCTTTGCATGATCATGACTTGTGCTTTAGGCCCTTTCATTCACTTATACATGAAGAGAAATGATTCATAGACATCTGAAATATGTTTATATTTATTACATACTTTTTTTCTATTTCTTTTCTTATCTTAAATTGATATGTCTTAATCAATTTTTTAATCATGCCCTTCCTCTATCATTATATATTGATATTGATTTAAGTATCATACTTTATGGTGTGGGGTTTTAGTATCTCAAGAAAGAAAGAAAATTATGTCTTAAAGTTTCATTTGAAGACAAGTTTTCAAGTTTTAATGGCCTTGTTTTCAGTGGTTAATCAGTGTCATATTTTAGCTATTATCATAACTTCCAAGTTTAAAAAATATATCTCTCAAATCTCTAGATCCAATAAGAAATAATCAGATTCATGAGCAATTCAAGTTCATGTATTAACCTAGAACTAAAATAAGAGATAGAAAACATACCCCTTTTGAAGTTTCACTTGAAATTTGTAGGATTGGAGGACAACCTTCGGAAGATTCAGTGTGAGAAAACTGGGAGTAGAGAAAGAAAAGAAAATGGGTTAACAAAAAGGATAATACCCAAAAAGGGTTGTTGAGTAAGAACGAAGTTGTAGAGGGAGAAAGAACAATTTTTAGAGATGAATGTTAAGTGTGTAAGAGAGAAAATGAAAGAAGAAGCATGAGTTTACTTGTTCGAAAATCCCAGAGCACTTGGACGACAACAGTGAGCCAAAAAAAGAAATGAACTTCAACATCAACCTAATATCTCATAACTTGACAGGGATAAATATATAATTTCATTTTCTTAACAGGTAGCGAATACCCGTGGGTACGATGATACGTGACCTCGACCCGTTAAGAAACGGGTATTAAATTACCCGTTACCAACTACTTGCAGGTATCTATTACTCGCGAGTACCAACTATCCATTACAGATTTTATCCGCGGTACCCATGGGTGTGGATATTTTTGTCATCCCTAGTATGAATGATAGTTTTGGCCTCTATATGAGACCTCTTAGTAGGTTCTCTCTTCAAGAAGAGGAAAAGTAATCGTGGGAGGGTTCTCTCTTTGCATTTCAAATCTAGGATGCATTGCATGGGCTCTCTGAAAAACAAATTGTATGAATGATAGTTCAGGCCTCTGTACAACACCTCTTAGTAGGTTCTCTCTTCAAGAAAAGGAAAAGTAGCAATAGGAGTGTGGAAGGTTTCTCTTTTTGCACTTCACAAATAGGGTGCATTTCATGGGCTCTCTGAAAACACCTATTTCAATTATATGGGATGTGTTTATGAATGTTGCATAAACAATGTTCTTTCATTTGTGGTTGAGGGCTTTTTAGAGGAAGGTCTCTATAGTGTGGCAGAAGACGAGGAAAGTCAAGAGATATAACTGAAGAAGAGAAAATGCACGAACAAGATTGCACGTTCTGAGAACGTAATAATGTTTATCGGACTGAACAATCTAAAATATACTTCTAGATTTGGTAAGACATTCTGAATTACATATTCCAAAAATGTTTTTATATTTCGAAGTGTCTAATTTGGGATACTTCATTGAATTCGAAAATATATTCTAGATTGTTTTGTTTAGAATATATATTTATAAGATGTTTCAGAATGTTTAATCCAAAATACATGCCTAAATCCGGTGACATATTCTATATTACGTAATTCTTAGCTTACTTAAAACTTCTAAATGCTACATCCCACCAAAAATGCGTATGGGAATCCGTGACGCAAGAAAGGAAGAAGAGAATATGAAATTAGAGTTTTAAGATTTTTAATAACTTTTTAATGAATGTTAAAATTAGGATATGATTTTTTATGTAGTCTAGAAAGAAAAAAAGGGGTGCAGAAAGAAATGTCAAAAAATAGGCATAGTCATGTTTGTTTAGTATTTTATCAACAACTTTTACTTTCAATACTGTCACAATTTCTTTGAGCACCTCCTTACATTTTGAAAGTCACCATTCTATTTTCATAAAAGTGATTTTCAAATTATATGCTTTAAAAACATTCTGAAACAAAGTTTGTGGAATTTCGGAAACAACAATTTTAGAATAAAATTATTTAAACCGAATTTTTAGATTGAGATTTTTGGAATAAAATCTTCGCTTCGGAATAAAATTTTCAAAATAAGATTTACGAAACAATTTTTAAAATGTTTATAATGTTTTTTGAAATTCATATTTTCTGTAAATTTTATTTTAAAAATTCTTTTCATAGAAAATACTTGTAATGAAAAAGAAATTACAATAAATTATTACCAATTTTTTTACAAAATATTTTATATTAAACATTTTTCACAAAAAAGTTTGTAAAAATATTCGCAAATTTTATAATTTTTTAAAATATAATTATTCATGAAAAAATTATTTACTAATTAAATTTTTTAGAAAAATGACAAAATAGCTTTTCTTTTACAAACATTTTTAACAAATTTATAAAAAAAATATTCTACGTCAAGTTTTTTAGAATCATTTAAATAAAATATATTTTGAGAAGAATTTATCAGCATACATGAAATATATTTGAAACAAACGTTTTCCATGAAATACATTTCAAACAAAAAAAATTATGGAACGAGTATTTTTGTTCATATTTCTTCTTGATCTATAAGAGTAATGATGATGGAAGATATAACAGTTAGAGCAATGATAATAAATGTAAGGTCCAGTTTTATTTTCTGCCATAATGTTAAGGACTGGCCTTAATCTGTTGGGCCTAAGGACTGACCCATAGGGTGTTAAGGCCCCTTAAAGCTGCTAGGGTTTCCCCATTCAATCTCATTCTTGCAAACAGAACCTAAAACGCTGCCCCCTTTTCTTTCAGAACGTTCTGCCTGGGTTTAACTCCGATCTTGGTCAAGACTGCTCGAGCTCAGCTCTTGCGTTTCCGCTCCATTTTCTAAGACTGTTCCTCGAACTGTCGCACACTGCAGTTGGTGTCAAAGTCTCGTATAAGCCCTTTCCAAGTAAGGGAAGCTAGGGTCTACAGTTATTTACATTTTTAGTATGCTTTCTGAGTTTGAATCATATGCTTGAAGTATGCCCATGATTTGATTGCGTGGTATTGGTAAAAGTATGATTTTTGGTGTCGTTTTTGCGTTTTTCACGAGTGAACAGTGGCAGGCACTGGTTTTCTCACCCAAGCGAGCATGCCTCGCCTAGGTGAGACTAACAGAGGCTCGCCCAAGCTTTTCTGCGCGAAAAGTCGCTCAAGTGACTTGTCTTCATTTTGAGCGAGAAGGAGCTCGCCTGAGCGAGAAGTCGTAAGGGCCATTGTTCCACTGCTCGAGCTCTCGCCTAGGCGAGAAGGGATTCGCCTAAGCGAGGGGATCTCTCTCGCCTAGGCGAGAAGGGACTAGCTTGAGCGAGACAAGGGCGAGTTGTGTATGTGAATGGTCAATGATATGGTTGCTTGTTTGCCTAGCTTGAACACTTTACTTGAATGGTTTGAGGGATGATGCCTTGATTATTATTTGAGGTTGAGGTGGAAGTGATATATTGCTTTATTGTGTATGAGTTGGAAAGCATGAGATGTATGATTGGTTGTTTATACATGATCTTAGTACCATGGGATCTTTCTGATTGGTTGGTGAATCATGTACAAAGTGTGAGTAGGGCGTAATTCCATGACTCTTGTAGTAAGAGCTCTTGGTGGCGCCTCATCTGTTGGACGTAATCCCATGGACCTTCCTAATGGGAGTCCTTGGTGGTGCCTCACCTATTGGACTTAATTCCATGAACCTCGTTGTGAGATTTCATGGTGGTGGCTCAACATAAAGAAGTAATTCCACTCGAGTATCATGGTGGTGCCTCAAGGCCAGGACGTAATTCCACGACAGCCACGTGGTGGTGTCTCTTGTAAGGGTGTAATTCTGCGAAGGCCTCGTGGTGATGCTTCATTGCTAGGACGTAATTCCACTGCCTTGTGCGGTGCCTCATTTTACGTATCCGGATAGTCAAGTCTTGGGGTCTTAAGTGATTTGGTAATCCATGTGTGAATGTCTGTTATTTATGTTTGATCTGAAACTGCATGTTGATTGTGATGATATAAGATTCTTTTACACTAGCTTACCCTTTTGCTTGCTTATATGGTGTGTGTGGTTTCCCCTTTGCGATGATCATCAATTTAATTGATATGAGCAGATGTGAGAACCCCTGGCAGTGGTAATGATGATAAGGATCCTACTGCTTGATGGACTGGACGGGTATTGGGCCCATTATGGGGCCCATCGCTAAAGGATTTTATTAGTTATGATTCCCTTGTCTGTACATGACCTAGTACAACTATTTTACCTGTATGCTTTGTTTTAGGCCGTGTGGGGCCTCTTTTATGTAATATGGATATGTTTGGGGTACTGTGTACTTCAAATCCCAAATCTTCGTACACTCTGGATATTTATGTATGTGGTGTTTTATTTAAATGGGATTTATCTATTTAATTGGGATGTTACATTTATGGTATCAGAGCGATCGTTCCTTAGGTCTATGGACTTGGTTGTCCACTTAGCTTTCTCTGTCTCTTTCTGAGTATTCGTAGTTAATTCCTGTTTTATCAAGTCTAACCAAGTGATTTCCTGTGTGCCAGTGAACTATGGCACCATCTCGTAGGACTCCGCAATGGTAGCTGCTATGACGCAGTAAAATACGGTAATGATGCAACAACATGAAGCATCAATGCAGGGACATGCGGCATCGCTTGAGCAATAATAGCTGGTGATGCAGCAGATGGAGGCTGCTAGGGTGGCTGCTGAGGACGCTCACAGACAGCATATGGAGGCCCTTCGCCAACTGGAGGAGAACAGGGTAGTTGCCCCTGCTTTTGGTCTTGAGCCACGACCTACTGCCAGGGAGTGGAGCCTGGAGGACTTTCTCAAACACCGCCCAGTGAAGATTGGAGGCAAGACCAGTTTGGACGGGGCAAACCAGTGGCTGAAAGATCTGGAGAGAATATTTGATGCTAAGATGTGCCCCGAGGAGAGTAGGCTGGCTTTCGCGGTGTACATGCTCATGGGTGAGGCTGAGCACTGGTTGATCAGCACGAAGTCCATCTTTAGGAGAAAATTCCTTTCCGAGTACTTCCCGACAACGTCAAATATGCTAAAGAGGTGGAGTTTCTGCAGTTGACTCAAGGGAACAAATCTGTGGCTGAGTACGCAGAAAAGTTCAAACATCTCAGTCATTTCTACACCATGCCGCTGGATGAGTAGTGGCGATACAGGAAATTCAAGAATGACCTCGGTGGAGATCTTCGTTTGATGGTGGCCCCTTTATCCATCAAGGACTTTGCAGCCTTGGTAGAGAAGGCGGGGGTCATGGAGAAAATGAAGTTGGAGGTGGAAACCCAACACCCACATCAGTAGAGAGTGGGAGGACTATCTGGGTTCAGGCTTAGACACGAGGAAAGGAGGAAACCCTGTACTAGGCCTCATTCCCATTCTCAGGGGTCTAGGGAATCTTCTTCCCAACAGGGTAAGATCCAGTGCTACCAGTGTGGGGGACTGCCCAAGAGGAATTTCTGCCCCCAACTTACAGGTTTCAAGAGGTGCAACAACTGTGGCAGGGAAGGCCACTTTGGGAGGGACTGCCCCACTCTTGCTAGGGCAGCGACACGTCCTCCAGTGCATACTCCTGCTCAGAACCAGCAGAGGCACAAAGGCAACAGGCCTCAAGCGACTGGTAGTGTGTATGCCATGACCGGGGCGGAGGCGGCAAGCTCAGGTAACTTGGTTATAGGTCATTGTATGATAGTTGGAAAATCTTGTTGTGTGCTATATGATTCTAGAGCGACACACTCCTTTATGTCAGATGTTTGTGGGAGACGTTTGGGTCTGCCGGTGCGTGAACTGTAGTGTGAGCTTGCGGTATCTACTCCGGTGTCGGGTTTGCTTAAGACATCGTCTTTGTGTGCTAAGTGTCCAGTGGAGGTAGAGGGACGCAGGTATAAAGTAAATCTGATCTGCTTACCTTTACAGGAGTTGGAGGTGATCTTGGAGATAGATTGGTTGTCTGCCAATCGCATCCTTATAGACTACCGCGAGAAGAGGTTGTTATTTCCTAACTAAGAGGAGCCTGAGTTGTTATCATCCCACGGGGTTATGAAGGAGCTATAAGACGATGCTCAGTGTTTCATAATCTTCACGCACCTAGAGGTGGAGGGATGAGCAATGAAGTTTGTCATACCGGTAGTGCAAGAATTTGAAGATGTGTTTCCAAACGAAGTACCGGGGATACCTCCCAGTAGAGAAGTAGAGTTCTCGATTGACTTGGTACCTTGAACCGGGCCAGTGTCGATGGCCCCATACCGAATGACTCTGGCAGAGTTAGTGGAGGTCAAGAAACGGATAGAGGAGTTGTTGGGGAAGCAGTTTATCCAGCCCAGCACTTCACCTTGGGGAGCGCCAGTGTTGTTGGTAAAGAAGAAGGATGTGAGTTCACGTCTGTGTGTGGACTACAGCCAGTTAAACAAGATGACCATCAAGAACAAGTATCCTCTTCCAAGAATTGACGACTTGATGCATCAGTTGCATGGAGGCTCAGTATTCTCGAAGATAGATTTGCGGTCGGGATACCATCAAATTCTTGTGAAGGCGAACGACGTGCAGAAGACAACCTTCAGGTCCAGATATGGACACTATGAGTATGTGGTAATGCCTTTTGGTGTGACCAATGCTCCGACGGTGTTCATAGACTACATGAACAATATCTTCCGGTCATTTCTGGATAAGTTTGTCGTAGTCTTCATAGACAACATACTTATCTACTCCCGAACTTAGGAGGAGCATGCAGAACACTTGAGGTTGGTGCTTAGTGTCTTGAAGGAGAAGCAACTATATGCCAAATTGTCCAAGTGTTAATTCTGGATGGATGAAGTGTAGTTCTTGGGTCACGTGATATCTGCATAGGGTATAGCGGTGGACCCCGTAAAAGTTGATGCAATGGTTAAGTGGGAAAATCCCAAGTCAGCAACCGAAATCAAAAGCTTTGTGGGTTTGGCTAGTTACTATAGGAGATTCATAGAGGGATTCTCCAAGATAATGGCACCTCTAACGCAGCTTACTCGGAAGGACCAATCTTTTGTTTGGACAAATAAGTGTGAAGAAAGTTTCCAAGAGCTTAAGCGACGGTTGACGAGCGCCTCGATATTAGTTATCCCGAATGTTGGAAAACCCTTTGAGGTTTATTGTGATGCTCCCCACCTTGGACTTGGTTGTGTTCTGATGCAAGAAAGGAAGGCAGTGGCATATGCATCGAGACAACTCAAGGTGCATGAGAAAAACTACCCCACTCATGACCTAGAGCTGGCAACTATAGTATTTGCCTTGAAAATTTGGAGCCATTATCTCTATGATGCTCAATTCTAGGTGTTCAGCGATCACAAGAGTCTCAAGTATCTATTTGATCAGAAGGAGTTGAACATGAGACAAAGGTGATGGATGGAATTTCTAAAGGACTATGACTTTGAACTACTATATCATCCGGGGAAGGCGAATGTGGTAGCAAATGCCTTGAGTAGGAAGACTATGCATGTCGCACACTTCATGATCAAGGAGGTGGAACTGTTAGAGAAATTCCAGGATATGAAGCTGCAGGTGGAATTGGGATCCGAGTTCATTAGGTATAGTACCTTGACTATATCTAGTGACTTCTTGGAGTCAATCAGAAAGAGACAGTTGTTGGATGTCAGTCTGAACAGAGTTAGGGAACAACTGGGATCAGATGAGGCTAGAGATTTTACCTTGGGTAATGATGGGATATTAAGATTTCAAGGTAGGGTGTGTGTACTAGGCGACGCATAGGTAAAAAGATTAATCCTTGAGGAAGGGCATAAGAGTCGTCTTAGCCTGCACCCCGACATGACTAAGATGTATTAGGACCTCAAGGAAAACTTCTGGTGGTAGGGGATGAAGAAGGATGTGGCCAAATTTGTATCAGCCTGTCTGACCTGCTAGAAGGCAAAGGTGGAACACCAGAGGCCCGGTTGAATCCTACAACCTCTAGAGATACCGGTGTGAAAATGGGATAGCATTTCCATGGACTTTGTGACCCATTTGCCACGAACTTTTATGGGGCATGACACCATCTAGGTCATAGTGGACTGACTGACCAAGAGTGCCCATTTCTTGGCAATGAACTTGAGAATGCCTATGGCCAAGTTGGCCCAGCTGTATAGTAAGGAAATAGTGAGGTTACATGGAGTACCTTCGAGCATAGTTTTGTGCTTGGAATTGTACTTGAAATCCGCACTTTCTTGTAATATAGCGAAATGTAAAAGAGTTGAAAATGTTACTGGATAAATATTAACATAGTTTTAAATTTAAAGTTAGAAGTATGTTAATATTTTGAGTTGTGTAAAGTTGCAAAATTTTGGCATATTGATTTTGGTAAAACTTGGAAGTTGTTTGACCCCTTTTGGGAGGATCCACATGGGCTTTACAAAGACTCATCCACCTTACGTTTCCCTTTAGAGGATGGAGGAGGTGGGGAGGAGAAGTATGTTCATCAGAAGAACCTTCTCTAAAGATGGAGTTAGTATGACTCGAAGGGTTGCATCCCCTATTGCAATCACCATTAGATTAACCAAAGGCAGTGGTGGCTCATGAAGAGAGTAAGAAAGGGAAGAACAAGACATAAGGAACATACCCAGGAATGAGAAAGCAAGTGCAAAGAGAGAAGAGACGTTTCGTGAAGTGGCGACAAATAAACCTAGGTATTTTAATGTTTATTTTCTCTCGGGCGTTATGTCTTCTCAATGTTTGAAATTCTCAAATAGAAGATGGCCACATGTCATAAAAAGGTAGCTGGAATAACACATTGACAAAAGCCCTAAAATACTATCATGACTTACAAATCCCATTACAATCAAGTACAACTCAGAAAAACTTAACCATAGTCGACTATAACCTAGCCATGCGTTAAAATAATTAATAAACTCGTTCATTTAATAACTCGATTCATCTGCAAAATTATTAAATTATAACTTTGGAGAGCTTATGTATGTATCTGACCTACAATTATAATGAAATAATAATATTCATTAAGGCCCAAAGTAGGCCTAATTACCAAGATCATAATAATAACACCCATATAATATTCTGAGGATCTTTTGTAATATCTTTTATGATACTTAGTACTGACTAAATGATAATAACATTATTTGTTATTATATCTGCTGGTATATTATGTAAGTCCCATTTAATAGTGAATAAATCCTTAATAAATGAAACATCACATATAATATAATATCAAGAGCAATACCATGAAGTATATATATGTATCAACCATTACAGTTATCCATGAATATACTGGAAGAAAAGACTAGGCACACCACGATGCCATGAACAAAATAAAAAGGTTCAACAGTTGCTCAAAAGCTTGCTCATAGAGCAATAGACAAGGGTCCGTCAAACATGAGTTCAATATCAACCCATGACCATCTAAGCTGCAGAATCCCATTATCACTGCGATAACCAGGGGTTTCCATATCTGCTCACACCAAGGAATTATTGATCATTGCAAAAAGGAAAACCACACAAGAAGACAGACACAAGCAAGAAGGGTAAACTAGAGTAAAAAGGTTTTTATCATAGAATTAAGCATGCAATTTAAAATTCAAGAATACATCAATCAACCAAGCATGTGATAGCATACGACAAGACTCTAAGACTCAATTTATCTGGATACATATAATCGGTCGGATTCACCAGATGCTTGCACCTTGTGGTGACCTTTACTACTCTACAGAGCCATTGCCAATGGGTTTCACCCTACCACGCACAAGGTTAGCCTTCAAAGATCTAAGGCCATTATCCTGCAAAAGACTAGGGCCTCTTGCTACTCTCACCACTTGAGTCAGTCCATCACATACGACACCACCATGAGATCTCACCAAAAGGTTCATTGAATTATGTCCATCACATCCAACACCACCATGTAATCTCACCAAGAGTTTCATGGAATTACGTCAATCTCATACCATAGCCATGTCTCACCACCCAACCATAAATTTATCAAGCATTGCAATCTCATGACAATATCCAACCAATCAACCAATCATGATTCATGCACTTATTCGTACCAAGCTCATCAATTCAAGTCCCATTATATCATATATAACATATAAGGCATCATACTTAACTTTTTAAAGCAGCAAACCATCCAATCATTCGAAACATGCACGTATCCAACCAACTCTGTCAATCTCGCTCAAGCTAAACAGCTCTCGCTTAGGCAAGAGGGACCCCTCGCTCAAGCTACCAACTCTCACCTGGGTGAGACTGCAAATAGAGAGCATATTGAGGTCTCGCTCAAGCTAGCCCATGTTGCTCAGGCGAGATTACTCTCGCTCAGGCGAGAGGCCTTCGCTTAGACGAACCCTTAAAATAGAGAGGGGGATGGGTTGCAGTTATTCTCGCTTAAGCGAGAGCTTTACATTTTGAGCAACCACCTAGCTCGCTTGGGCGGGTTCAGCATAACCCACCTGCTCTCATGTGTGCAGCCAATAGATTCAAACAAAAGACGCACACCATACATTATTCACACCACCTCAACACCATACAAGCATTTAAGAACACAAAACAGTCCATCAATAGACAAACTAATCATAAAGACATGAAACCATAGCTCTCCTTACCTGGACAAATGCTAGCTAACAATACAAGCACCCTACAGAGGAGCACCACAACTCTAGGAACAGATTAGTGAGCTAAAAACAACCAACACTAGAACAAAACGAGGTTACTACGATGCACCCTAGACGAAATCACGACAACAAAGCTAGGGAAGAGAAAATACTAGTTGATTTATCATTAAAGTATAAATTTCGTTAAAAAAATTATGTATTTATTATCCATAACTTTACTAGTGGTTCGATGCAAACAAAGTTCTCCTTATAATGTTAATTAAGTTTCTTTCCACTACCACGTCATTATTATTCTAAAAAGTAAATAATTTACGATTTTCTTTTAAAAATCACTTTAGAAAATTACTTTGAATAGAAATTTTAATTTTTTTAAGGAGTTTTATGTTTTTGATAGTGTATATATATATATATATATATATATATATATATATATATATATATATATATATATATATATATATATATATATATATATATATATATATATATATATATGTATATATATATATATATATATAGTAAAGGTATATTGGTAACGGGGGGCGGGTATGATACGGGTAATAGCTCCCCCATATCCTATCTGTTGGATAAATATTCGACTTGTATCTGTACCCATATCCATTGGGTATCCATTATGTGGGTACCCGATAAATTTTTTAATGTCTACGGATATCCGCGGGTATTTACAAAAAAATAAAAATAAATATTTAACAATATATTTTAATCGTAAATTCAAATAAAATACAATACATAACATTCATAAATCTCAAACAAAGTCCAAATAACCCATTTAAATAGTGTTGAATGACAGTTTACAAAGAAATGATCTTTTTAAAAAAAACGAATTGGTAAAAAAATAACTCATTCAAAATCAATATGTTAATATTTTAATCATGTTTTTTTATTCTTTTAATTTATATTAGAGTATAACGAATACGGGTATCCACGAGTACAAATACTATGATGCTTGTACTCGCCCAGTTAACATGTAGATATAAAAAATATCCGTACCCGTTATCCGCAAGTATCCGTGGATATCCACGTGTACGGATATTTTTGACATCCCTAGATGTAAGTAACATCGAAAAGCCTTACAAGTCATAAATGTTGCATATGGAGGAGATTTACTAGAAAGAAAAGGCCAACCTAAATTGGTTTCTTCATGGTGATCGAAACACAAAGTTCTTCCAAATTATGGCAAAATCGAAAACAACTTTTTTAGCCATGACAAAGCTTATGGACAATGAAAAACGCATTGACAAAGAAGAGGACATCCAAAACCATATCGTCAACTGCTATGAGAACTTATATAGTCAAGATTCAATAGTTAGACCACAAGACACACAACACTTTGTGCGAGAAAACTTTACCAATATAGTGTCTCCATGGAGGAAAAAAAAAATCCTCACAGCCAATCCAAATATGGAAGAAGTCAAGAATGTAGTCTTCAACATGAACAAGCATGGAACACTAGGTCCTGATGGTTTTGGTGAATTTTTCTTTCAAAAATATTGGTCTATTGTAGGTCAAGATGTTTTTGCTTTTGTAGAACAGTTTTTCCTACAAAATTGGATCATGCTTGGGATGAATAGCAATGCCATTGCTCTAATTCCGAAAACCACAAATGTTGTCAGAATTTCTGATTTCAGACCTATAGGTTTAGCCAATTTTAGATTCAAAATCATATCCAAGATTCTAGATGATAGGTTGGAACCGATAGCTAATAGAATCATCTCCAAACATCAAAAGGGGTTTCTTAAAGGTAGAGACATTAAATATTGCATCATCTCTGCCTCAGAAGCCATCAATCTTTTGAACGAGAAAGCATTTAGAGGATGCTTGGCACTCAAGGTGGATATCCAAAAGGCATTTGATACCATTGACTGGAACTACCTCATATCCAACTTAATGGCATTTGGTTTCAACATAAGATTCTGTAGTTGGATAAGAACAATTTTGGAATCAACCAACTTGTCGATTAGGGTGAATGGTAATTATGTTGGATACTTCAAATGTTACAAAGGAGTTAGGCAAGGTGATCCATTGTCACCCTTGTTACTTTGTTTAGCTGAAGAAGGTCTTAGCATAGGTCTGCAAAAGGCTTTCCAAAGCAACCAAGTAAAATATATGACTAGCTCATCCAGGAAGATTGTTCATTCTCACGTCCTATACGCTGATGACATTTTTATCTTCTACTGTGGACAAAAGAAATCTCTAGTTGCCTTAAATTATATTTTGGACAAATATGCTTTAGCTTCAGGGTAGTGGGTCAACAAGGAAAAAAGTAATTTTTATGTGGGCGAAAAAGCTACAACTCACCTGTCTAATTCTATGAGACATATCACAGGGTTTCATGGAGGATCTCTACCTCTTCTTTATTTGGGGGTTCCAATATTCAAAAAAGTTCCTAGACCAACCTTTTTCAATCACTTTACAACTAAAGTGAAGACATAACTACAGAACTGGAAAGGAAAAATGTTAAGCATGATGGGAAGAATACAACTTGTAAACTCTGTTGTAGGAGGGTTGTTGAACTACTCATTCAGAATTTAATAAATGGCCTAAACACCTCATTAAGGACATGGAGAGGTGGATTAGAAATTTCATTTGGACTGGAAACATCAATCACTGAGGCTTAGTGATAATGAAATGGAACAAAATGTGCAAACCTAAGCAAGAAGGGGGCCTAGGAATCATTAATTTAAATATGAGCAATCAAGCAGCCATGCTAAAAATAACATGGGAATTTAGGTTTGAAAAATCTTTTTGGGCCAAGTTTATGAGGGAAAGATTTCTCAATAGTAGAGGTTATGTGCTTGCAAAATACATAACATCTTCTACTTGGTCAGGGTTGAAACCTCATTTGACTAATATCTCTGAACATACAAGATGGCTTCTAGGGGATGGAAAAACTAGACACTTCTAGAAAGATTTTTGGTGTGGTTCTCAAGCCTTAATGGAATGTTTACATGTTCCTCCTATGCTCAATCTAAAAGCAAAGGCTTTTGATGCTTGGAATGACGGATGGTGTTTGCCTATCACAATTTTGCAACGGTTACCTCTCTTGCATGATTGGCTGAAAAATCTTTATGTTGGGGACTTCCTAGATGAACCTATTTGGAGGATGGAACCAAATGTAATTGTGTCCACCAAGGCAACAAAACATTTTCTGTAGCAACCTATGCAAGGGCCTAGGTAGGTGAAATTGATTTGGGCTACAACTGTTCCACCAGCAAGGAGCTTGGTGGCATGGAAAATCCTGCAAAACAAAATCCCATTGGACATCAAGTTGCAACAATATGGCATCTCTTTATGCTCTAGATGTGGTTTATGCAAAGCTGATCAAGAAACACTTCAACATATTTTCTTCCACTATAATGTCACATCAATCTTTTGGAAATGGTTGGCTGAAATGTTCAACACAAACACAATTTGCAATAACATAAATGATGTCTTACATTTCATGGAGAAGCAATGTAGCTCTCAGCTCAAAGATATAAGAATTGTGGCCTGCATCAACATCTTTTGGATAATATTGAAGATGAGGAACATTACTAAATATGACACCCCAATTACTCTGTCTATTGCCTTCTCTATTTTAAATAGTAATCGTAAGATGGCAAGCAACATCTCTAAGGGAACTATGCATAATAATATTGAAGATTTTATTGTCATAAAAAGTTTCAATGTAAATGTGCATCCTAAAAAGTCACAATAAATTACAAGGATTTGTTGGAAACCTCCCACGACAGGTATGGTGAAATGTAATGTTGATGGTGTTGTAAAGGGAACACCTGGTCCAGCTGCTTGTGGAGGAATATTTAGAGGAAGTGATGCAGAATACTTGGGAAGCTTTAGCGCCTTCATTGGAAAGATTGTAGTGTTTGAAGCCGAACTTATGGGGTTATCATCGCAAATGAAATTGCAGTGGATAAAGGATGGACTAACCTTTGGTTGTAGTGTGATTCATCACTAGTGAATCTAGCTTTTGCTAAACCGGAAATGACCCCTTAGGATATTAGAAATAGATGAAAATTTTGTATAGCATTGACACAAAACATGCATCTACAGATACGACAACAAATGTGTGGACAAATTAGCTAATCTTGGATTACATGCAGAACATGATTTTTTGTGGTATTCCTCTTTACCCTCATCTTGTGGGGAAGATTTCTTGAGAAACTGATTGGAGTTACCTGAATTTGGATTTAGCTAATATTATTCTTTTTGTCATATGGGCTTTGGCTTATTCCTCTCATGATGTTTTTGTTCACTTCTCTAATTTACTAGACATTTAAAAAAAAAATATCATCGTAGCTTACTCTGGAATATATTTGAGAATCTCTGAAGAGAACATACCCATGAATATTATTTTCAAGATCATGTACGTAACTTGGTGATAGTAATATTCTTTTCAAAGGCAAGTTCCTATTTCAGGACAACTTTATATTTCTAGTTCTTGGTCTAAATCCAACGTTAAAATAATCAATGATTTGGGCAGAATTAATTAACATGTTGAATTTAAAATCAGGACTTCATGAAGTCTTAAAATATTAATGAGTTATATATATATATATATATATATATATATATATATATATATATATATATATATATATATAACAGGTTGAAATTTGTAAAATCCTAAGAGAGAAACATCTTAGAGAAAATGACAGTTTCGCTTTTTTAGTCACTGTGCACGAAACATGGAAGTATACACAGAATTTGGTCACGCATGTGTTTACGTTTTGAGGCATCGTTACATGTTTTTTTCACTCTTTTTTTTTTAACTTTCTTTCTCTTTAATTTTTTCGCACTTTATTTGGTTGGCTTTTACATTTTTGTAACCCTAAACAGAAGAAAAATAGATAACATTGGGTCATAAGGTCAGGGTTGTTTAGATGCAAATTTTGATGTTGTATAATTGATTGTAGATATTTATGGTTCATTCTAGAATTTGTGAAGGTAGCAAATTCAGAGGTATTGAGGAGTAGGCTTGGATTTCACATTTTAAACTTGTTCAAAATAGTTTTGGTTGGATCGACTTAATGGCATTCTTCTACTAAAATTAAATTAAGCTAACTTCCAATAGTAGATTATATTGATAATAAATATTTATAAAATAAAAGTTATTTTAAAACTTTTAAAATTGTTATTTTTTTGCCTTTGGATGTAACATTCAAATAGTTATACTGTATATGCATTTTGATTGAAAAGTACATTTAAATAAATTAAACAAAAACTTAACTTAGAAAAATGATGTAGATGGTTAAAGGATGGATTTTATTATATTATATTAATCGATTGGATTAGATTTATTAATTTTAAAATTAAAATCCAATGCATAACTCAACTAACAACGAGTTTATTTAAATTTGGTTGATTTTGGTCCAACAATAAAAGAAAATCAATATAAAATGTTTGAATTATGTTGAGTAATTTGTGTAAGGATTGAATTAAATTTGTAACACCCCAAATTAATGGAATAATTATAGTAATTTAAAGGCATTTTTAAATATTGATATTAATCATAAAATTACACAATTAAAATAATATGTATTACTATATTCCTCCAAGAACTTGTACATAAATATATACATTCCAAGTTTGTGTTTTTAAATAACAAACGTTTATTAATAAAAAGAATGAGGAAGTAATAGTAACACTACGATTCTATATTAGCAACACTTCATCTAATCTTTACTTCAAAACAGCCTTTACATTGGGTTCCTCATTTGCGATATTCTTTGCTCACCTGTATACACACATGATCATAGCAAAAATAAAAGAAAAGATACAAACAAGTCGAATGGTAAGATGTTGAATTTTAAAAGAACTAAGTACCCCAAAATCTTATAAATATATGCAACAAATCATATTCAAGTCATTCATTCAATCAAACATATAAAGAGAAATAATCTACTAAGCACCTTTAGAGGACTTTCGTATATAGAATCACACTCAAAGACATTGTCCCATCATAAGGATACCATTAGCATTTGGGTTAAAAGTCAAGGCTCTATATATCTTCCAAATGACAAGATAAGTTAGCCTATGACAGTCATAAAGGGGTCATTCCCTACCCTTTCCTGGCATATGAAACTTCATTCGATTCTCAAAACTAAATGTCTTAGTCTATGTGAGTTAGGATACCTAGTAGAGTCTAAATATTCTCATTTAGAGTCTCGTTCTTAAATACCTAACACAATAAGTAAATATAACTCACGTGCATATATAACTCATAAATAAAGCAAGAGCATTGATTATGTTAGAAGGCATCACTTCATATCCATAATATTCATATTTGTAAGGACCTAGTAAATAACTAAGAACAAAAGTTGTCTTTAAAAGTGAAGCATGATTATTCTGAATTATTAGTTAATCAAATTTTATTTTTATAAAGACCACCATCTCTTAAAAACTATTTGATATCGCTGTCGTTAGGTGATCAAATTACCACTACTCAACTTTAACAACTTCAGTATTGCCAAGTTAGTAGTGAACAAAATAGTTAGGGTTAAGATAACCCTGAGTCGTCTCACAACAAATACGGAATTGATCTCAAATATTTGATTCTTAAAAATGCAATTAAAACTAGCAACTATAAAAATAGGGGGTTTTGATATGCAAAGAAAATGACACGGAAGATTGTAAACACAGTAATAGTAAATAG
>Ga0214544_1001264_pt1 | contig 51695 bp, 27 predicted proteins | sample CNSS3metaG_FD_160074 | JGI IMG/M metagenome (GOLD analysis project Ga0214544, IMG submission 160074) | Root nodule microbial communities from cowpea collected in UCLA plant growth center, Los Angeles, California, USA - CNSS3 | ecosystem: Host-associated > Plants > Roots > Nodule | place: USA...
TACATCATTTTAACATAATTACATAAAGGTTATGATAAGATAAAAAATATATTGGAGATGAGAATGAGTTTCATGACAAATGAAATAATTAAAAGAAATAAAAAATAGAAAAAAAAATATATATATATATAGGGGTTACTTGATTAATTGTGAATATTTTAATAATTTAAACGAAAATGGAGATATGGCGGGGACGGGTATTATGGCGGGTATATGTACATCCCCATACCCATCCCCATACCCAACTGAATAAGTCGGGGATTCCCCATACCCATACCCATACCCAGTCAATGCGGGGATTTCCCATCAAAACGGAGACGGGTTCGGGCAATATCCACGGGGACGGGTTTATTTGCCATCTTTAGTTCCTACGGCCTTCATAAAGACCGAATCTTGACCTTCTTGATTCTTCCAGAATTGCCATACCCAACACACATTTCCCACGCTTTTTTGGTTGTGCTAGCCTTTGATATCTTTTGGAACACGTTTGATGAAACAACATTCTTGCTTTGCAATCCAGCCGTTTCTTCTCTCCATACTCCTTCTTTGCTCCATCTACATTCTTTTATAGCTCTTTAAACCTAATCTTGACTATCTCATGTATAGACCAATCAAATTGACCCATTTCTCATGGTTTGACCATACCCCACGTGGGTTGAGACTAAAAAAGCTCACAAAGCAAAAAAGTCCCTCATTGAAAAAGTCCACAAGGTCAAAAGGTCCACAAAAGCCTTATGGGTTAGGGTTAGTCCATAGGCCTTTTTTTAGAAAAAAAAAATCATCCTAAATGCAAGAAAAAAATGGAAATAATTGAATAAAAAAACACAACAAAACACCATATGCATCTTCATTGTTTTTTAGTCTTGTTCCAATTCAACAAAAGTTAACATTTATAGAGGAATACAATGTATTAACCAAAATCAACATTTCCAGTGAAGAAATAAGCAAAAAGTAATTCTTTCCTCACTATTCCATGTAATGTAGATCCCTCCTCCATACTTGGAATACAGAAGTTGCAAAACTAAACCAGGCAAAACATAACTAATACCATACAGAGCATTTCTTAGTTCTTAAGGATCAATTTTTCCACTCCTGTCTTTATCATATCTCTCAAATATGCCCTGCAAAATTGAAGTAGCACATTCAAAGACAATTACATGGATGAAGATCGATCATAAAACACAATCTATTTAACTTTTTTTGGTAGTAAAAGCAGAGACACCATCAAAACTATTCAGTATAATAAAGCTCGATCAAGTACTTGTCGGCATAAATCCACCCATCAGGCAAAAACATAAAATAGTTTTATGCAGTTAAAAAAATTACTTAATTAGCACATGAATTAAACACAAATTTCAAACTTAATCTAACTTGAGTGATACAAGTATCCAACCGATAGAAGACTAAGAAGAAAAAAAAAATGAATTCAAGAAGCAACAACAACTCAAAATATGGTAATTATACCGTGATGGGGAAATTTATCTGTTTCAAAAATTTAAACTATATTTCTAAGCTTGATCAAATTATGAAACTAAACATTTTCTAATGCTAATTAGTCTAATTATGCAGCTAACCTGAGCTTCCTCAGCCATACAATTAAAAGTGGTCAGTTCCTGAGCTTCCTCACAGTAAAAGCACAGACAATGTGTTTAATGTTTCTTTCATCTTAATTGGAATCAATACTTTTGCATTTTCAAAACCATACAATTAGCATATTAAAGAAAACTAAATAAAATTGATCAATTTTATATCACATGTCCAGAAAAACTTGGTAAAAGTTTTATCAACTTAACTAATTTCACTAAAAAATATCTTCACTAAGCTTCCCCATAATATATGTCATGCTTTCATTTCATTTTGTTATCTGAATTGAATGTCATCACTAACTAGCTCTGGAGAATCTTTTTACCAACATTTTGCTCCTAAAACTCAAGCAAATAGTTCTCAATGGTTTCTATTAAGTATCTCAAATATTGTTTGTAGTTTAAACATAGTCCAAATGATATTAGTTGTGAGGGAAAGATTAGTTAAGTTGTGGTAGAAATTAGCCATGCATAAGCATCATCAGTTAAAAGCAACATAAGCAAAATGTATGAACACATGCATGATCAATATTAACTGAAAAGAAAACCATCAGTGAAAATAGTCCCTACAAAACCAAAGAAGGAGGAACAATTTTTTAGCACAGCCAATGTAATCATTCAAAATGATAATCACAGGAGACTAAAATCTCTCCAACTTCCCATCAATTTCTACAGTTTTAAACCTAAAAAATGCTACAACTTAAAAGCATTTAATGTTATTTATTACATGTTGGGTGGAGAATTATCCATCCAAACCTCTAAATAAATTTAATGTGCATTTTGACTAGTCAGCTTTTTAGTATTTTCCCATTTCTTAGAATTTTCACCCAACATTGTACAACAATAAACCAAATACTTTAGATCATATTAAGCAACTAGTTTTAAAAGCCTTTAGATTATTACCAGGCCTCTTCAATTCTTGGTCCCACTTCAATTTGACTAGTGAACGCTGTTTGGGGAGTGAGAAGAAGAAACTTTCAACTCGCGGAAAGGAAAATAGTTTTCAATGAATTTGACGGAGGAGATATAAAAGTGACGAGGTTGTGGATGTGAAGAAGATTCGTAGACTTTCAATATGCAGAGAGAAAAAGACTTTTTACTGAAAAGGTGCTAAACCCACACTAACTCTGTCCCAACTCACCTCAGAAAGACTTTTTATTGAAAAGGGCTCAACCCACACTAATCCTGTTCCAACTCATTTCAGTCCGGGCTTTTGGGGTTGGGGGTTTTTAAAAAGCCTCCCATTAGATGGGTCATTAAAATAGAGTTTAGTTTTAAAGGGGCTGGGCTAAGTCTTGGATTGTGGGTTAAAATGACTGGTCTACTCATGTACTTCTTAAAAGTCCATAATAGCTTCATCTTTAAGCACCAGTCACTATAACCCTTTCCATCAAATACAGGGAGGGTACTTGTCATCATGCCTCCTGCAGTGCAGCCATTGTTGCACAGTAACAAACATTTGACATGCACTTCGATCTCTTGCGATCCCCTTTCAAGGAACCTTGCTCTGAAACCACTATGTTGGTACTGACAGAATGCAAAGAGAGTAGGGAGATAGGGGGCAAACAGAGGATTGAGAATTGGGACGTATTCTCATTAGAATTACTAGAATGTATATGTATGAGAGTTATATTAGAATGTATATGTATGAGAGTTATATACAGAATACAAAGATTGCACAGTAACTACTAAGTGTATTATACAACAAAAACATTAAAAAAAAGAAACAAAATATTAGGATAATAAAAGTTTAACAAAACATACCGGCGTGCGAAGAAGGGTCCAAATCGGTACAAGCTTCATCTAAAACTGCTTTGAGCTTCACCATGGCATCCCTTTTAGTATCTATGGATTGGGACGTATTCTCATTAGAATTACTAGAATGTATGTGTATGAGAGTTATATACAGAATACAAAGATTGCACAGTAACTACTAAGTGTATTATACAACAAAAACATTAAAAAAAAGAAACAAAATATTAGGATAATAAAAGTTTAACAAAACATACCGGCGTGCGAAGAAGGGTCCAAATCGGTACAAGCTTCATCTAAAACTGCTTTGAGCTTCACCATGGCATCCCTTTTAGTATCTATGGATTGGGACGTATTCTCATTAGAATTACTAGAATGTATGTGTATGAGAGTTATATACAGAATACAAAGATTGCACAGTAACTACTAAGTGTATTATACAACAAAAACATTAAAAAAAAGAAACAAAATATTAGGATAATAAAAGTTTAACAAAACATACCTGCTTGCGAAGAAGGGTCCAAATCGGTACAAGCTTCATCTAAAAATGCTTTGAGCTTCACCATGGCATCCCTTTTAGTATCTATGGATTGGGACGTATTCTCATTAAAATTACTAGAATGTATATGTATGAGAGTTATATACAGAATACAAAGATTGCACAGTAACTACTAACTGTATTATACAACAAAAACATTACAAAAAAAGAAACAAAATATTAGGATAATAAAAGTTTAACAAAACATACCAGCGTGCGAAGAAGGGTCCAAATCGGGACAAGCTTCACCTAAAAATGCTTTGAGCTTCACCATGGCATCCCTTTTAGTATCTATGGAGGCCAACCTTTCCATTACTTCTGAATCCAAAAGTGAAGTTTCAATGTCCTTTCTCCACTGCTCCAACTCCCCTGAAAGCAGAGCCCTCCTTTCTCCGGAACTATTCATAAGCGCAATCCTAACTCGCCATATCCTGTTCACGGCATCGAGGTAGAGAGGATTGTGGTGGTGGGGATTTAATTTCAGATACTTGGTCGTGCATTCCACCGCCACGGCACAGTAGGCGGCAGTCATGGTAGCGGTGACCGGAGAGGCTTCGCAGTGAAAGAGTTCCTCAAGGAACTCGAGGGTTTCGAGAAGGGGTTCGGTGATGGAGTGAGTGCAGAGGTGGTATCGAAGAGTTTTGAGAAGAATGGCCTTCCTGAGGCGGGAATCAAGAACAGAAAATCCGGCGGCGATTCGAACCGCATTTTTTAGCATGTTACCGTTAATCTCTGTGTCTGGGACGTTCTGAAGAATGAATTCAAACGTCCAGCGCACAAAATCATTCTTTGGCTCCATCTGCTTCCACTTCCCTCACTACTTCCAATCTTTTTCTTATTTAACCCTACTTTCTTTTCTTTACTTTTCACCTAACCATCCGCTTCGACTTCCCACACTAATTTAATTTGTTTTATGATATAAAATAATATATATCATGTAAAATAAAAATTAATATATATGGATAATTATTATAATCAATGTTTTTCAAAATTAAATATTTTTTAAATATATAGTATTTAATTAGTCAAATATATTATGAATAAAAGTATTCATTTTATATTTTAGAAAAAAAAAATAAGTACGCGTAAAAAAGTAAATGTTAATTTAATTTAATAAGTTATTATTATATGTTAATTTAATAATAATAATAATATATGTCATAGAAAAGTAAAGTTAATATTAGAAAAAAAGTCACATAAAATATATTAATTTAAATTTGAAAAAAAATATCTACATTTGTTATAAAACTAGCATTTATACTTGTGCCGGGTTACGGAATTTTAAAAGTTTAAAAGTATTTTTAATTAATGTTTTGATTGGAAGACGTAATTGTTGATTTTTTGAAACTTATTTAACAAGCTACATTGAAAATTAAGAAAAAAAATAATTTTGTATAAATTAACAATTGTTAGAAATTAAAGGTTGAATATTTTCCAAAACTTTGATTCTTGATATATTAAGAAAATAAAACATTTTTACAAATTAACTATTGTTGCTAAGAAACTAAGAGACTTTACACGTAAAAGCTCGCCATATTTAACAATTAAAGGAATATTGAAAATCTAGGTAAACAAAGATGATATTTCATAACTCACGAATCTTCAAACTTTGAAGTTACAAATATTCAAACTCAAATTTAAAATTGTAAAATAACTTGGAAAAATTGTACTTTTGTGATCAATAAAGTTATCTTCCTTATGAAGTTTTTTTTCATCTCGGATTCTATGACATGCTGATATGGTATTAGAAGAACAATTATTTTCTTTTACTGCTTGTTTAAATATTTCTCCCATTGTTTGGTCATTTACATAGTATAAACTTTTTTCAAGAAGGTAGGTAGATTTTTTAAAACATTTTCCATTTAAAATTATAATACAATAAATTCAAATATAACATTGCATTTAGACACACACAAAATCATTTGTTTCTTCGTAATTAATGTTAATTAATGACAAAATCGTGTTGGAAGAGACAAAAGTCTATCTTGAAAGTAGTGTTGGAAAAAACTGAAAAATTATTTTTATTCTTTTCAAAATCTTGTAATTTTTGGATGATGAAAAATAAGTTTTGAAAAATATAAAAAACTTCTCTAGTAACCTAGGTATAAAAAATAAAAGTCTTAATTTTTAATTTAGTAAATAAATGTATTTAAAGTAAGTAATTTTATTTGTATTTATTATTATTATTATAATTAATTAATTAATAATAAATTATTAATTGATCAGATTCAAAAAAATGTGTAATATGTAATAATTATTCTTAAAAAAATTATAAAATACTTAATTTTGTTTATACAAAGAAGAAACTATTAATATTTATATAAAAATATTTGTTAGTTACAAACTGAACCATTATGTATTTCTTTTTATTTTAAATTATAAATCTTTTTTCTACTATGAAATTTTTAAAATGCGTGTTATGGATTTAACCTATTAAACTTTAATAAATATTTATTGGAATATGAGCTTCATATTTTAAGTTTGTTTGTTGGAAAATTTAGAAATTTTGGATTCTACCTTTATGATTTGCATTTATTTTAAAAATAAATTGTAATTTATAATTTTCATTTACTACACTATTATAATTCTCAAATAGTAAATATTAATATTATCTTATCAAATAACATTAAAATTATATTTGAAAGTATTTATTCTTAAGGCTACAAAACATTTAAGTAAATATCGTGTAATATTTGTAAAATCCATACTAAATTCTAATTAATTTATTTTATTACAAATTTTTAATTTAATTTATTCTAAAAAAAATTAGTTACCTTCTCCAAGAAACTATGATATTTAAAAAAAATGGTTACATTCTCGAAGAAACTTTGTAAAGGTTCCTAAAGTTTCATCTTATGATACTTACTACTTCAAAACATTAATTATGAAGACCACCAATTGTATTCTCTTTTTTTTAGAACATGAAACTTCCTCGATACATTAAATGAATGTTGTATCTTCCAATGCAAGCCTTCTCCCAACATTCCATTTCCAACCTTTGTAAATCATAAATTTTCTCTTCAAAGATTAAATTTTTTGCATTAATTTGTGTGCTTTTATTACCTCTGTCAAACATAAATGTTCCACCAAGATTAAATTTTCCCAGGTAGGGGTATGTATGCTTTTTTGTTCTTAGCAATTGCGTAAATATTTTGGGCACAATTTTGCATCTTCAACAAACACCTTTTGGCTCCCTCATTCTTCTTAGACACCCACCATATTCATCTTTCCAAAAACACATTGTAGGTGTGGTATGTGAGGAAGAAAATTTGGAAAAAAAGACAAAAAAATAGAATGAAAGATTATTACTGTTATAAATATATTACAGTCATTCAATATTATATATTAAATAATTCCATATGATCAAATAATTAAATATAAAAAATATATCTTGATAATGTTCAAAAATATAACTATGAAGATTGAAGACTATTACTGCACTCTGTTAATTAAAGAAAAAAATGAAAGATTGTGAATGAACTCTGTTAATAACAAAATAAGAGATTTTTGAAAGATAATTATTGATCAAACATGATTAAAAAATATCAAAGTAATCTCGCAGATAACTATTGATTCAACATGTTTCACCTTTTTTCTATTGTTCAATGAGTTCATTGAACCATTTAGTAGAAAATATTCATGGATGTCCTTGCCTCAATCAATTAATGAATCTGACAAAAAAAACTTGATCTAACAGTTAAATATTACAAAGAAAATGAGTTAGATATTACATATGGTAGAAGAAAAAAAGACAAGACAAAGCATTGACCTTTTTTGAAGTTTTTCAATTAGTTAATGAATCTAAAAAAAAAAACCTTGGTATAGCATACAAATACTACAAATAAAAGTAGTTAAATACAGTAGAAGAACAAAAAATCAAAGTGAAGAAGAGAAGTTGTTACCTTTATGGTGTTATTTACCATGTTCATGAATCTCACAAGAAAACATCAATCCAATAGAGAAAAACTACAAAGAAAAGTTTTTAAATATGGTAGAAGAACAAAAAATCACAGACAAGCAAAAAAGTTGTTACATTTTTTGTGTTCATGAATCTTATATATATTATATATATATATATATATATATATATATATATATATATATATATATATATATATATATATATAATGGCGGATCTTCACCAAAATTTTTGGGAGAGCCAAAATAATATACTTAAAATTTATATATTTATTATTACAGTGACTAATTCAATCAAAATGAATACATAATCTAATATATCTATAACTATAAAAGAAATTATACATATCTAAAAGAATATTTATTGTTTTTTCATATTTTTGAATTCATGTAATTGAATCATAATTAAATTTTTCATTTTCCGATGTAAATAACTATATTATCTACAAAATATTTATCTTCCATTTTATTAACGTGCATTTGATTCAAAAAGTTTTCACAAGCTTTCATTTCATTGTTATGCAATGAGCAATCATGTTATCATGTTTCCATTTTCACCGACAATTTATCTATCAATTTTAAAAAATAAATTTATTCTTTTGTTTTTCATCAATATACCTATATAAAAAAGAAGTTTAAGATTAAAAAATAATTTATCATAATCTAATTAAAAGTTGAGAGATTAAAAAATAAATTTATCTATCAATTTTAAAAAATAAATTTATTCTTTTGTTTTTCATCAATATACCTATTTAAAAAAGAAGTTTAAGATTAAAAAATAATTTATCATAATCTAATTAAAAGTTGAGAGACATAATTACTAAAAAAAACTATGATAATCAAGTTACAATTAAAAATCGACTATAAAAAATCACATAGTACATTGCTTCTTTATAAAATAAATAAAAAAATACATAATTTAATTTTTAATATAATATTATTTAATTTAAAATATATAAACAATTTAAAAAAATTTAAAAATGTAAATAATTTAAAAAAATTTAAAATGTAAATAATGTAAAAAAAATCAAAATATTTAGAAAAGGACAGATCGTGACCCCGCCTGCCCTTTTAACATCCACTCCTATCTATCTATCTATATATATATATATATATATATATATTATTTTTTAAATTTTGGAGGAGTCAAATCTTTAGAATGAAAATAATCTTTTTACATTAAAAACATTTTAAAATGTTAGTTGAATACACCTCCTTCTAACATCAACAAATTAAAGAGAATACCGTTTTTACATTCTGTGGGACGTGAAAGTGCACAGATTTCTCAGCCGTAGAAATAAAACAAAAGCAAAATCCAACGGTCACGATGAGACAAGGGAAACCAATGGTTGTGATGCGATCCCAAAGTAATCAAAATCTTGAGCAAGAAGTAAACCGTGTAAATTTAAAGAACTATGCATTAAATCAAATGTTGTAGAGAAAAAGTAATAAACCCTAGAAACACAGTCACGTAGGAATCTGGGTGAGAAAGAAAATGGTGTTATGGGAGATTACCCTTGCCACTGCCTATTTTTTGGGCCTCAAGCGAACCTACAGGCTCGCCCTCAGGATTCAGCGTAGGATCCTAGCCCCAAAGATCCGTCCATTTGTTCATCGGTATATTTTTCTCTTCTTTGATCTTCATCATTTCATGCAAATGCGGTGTGGATTCGTGTTCCTGAAAAATAAGTAAAGAAGTGGATAAATTAGGGATTTAGATTACAAATAGGGGCAACAATGTTGCTTTGGTTTTGTTATGCATGTTAGACTGTCTTATTAAGTATTGGACTTGGTATGTTAGGATTTTATATCTCGGAGCAGGAAAATTTTCCTTGCCTATCCTTTGAACGAGAAATTTGTGTCTTCGTTTTTTGTATTCCCGTCATTTGAATTTGTGGATGCTGGACGTCTGAATCGACTTTGGACCTGTATGGATACTGGAAAAACGAGTTATTGAGAACTTTTTGGCTATAAGCATAAAACTTATTTTCGAAAGCTCTTTTAGTTTTGTATTCAAACGTGCTTTTAGTTTGAGAATATCCATTTTCCCCCCATTTTTTTTTTGTTTTTAATTTCTTGCTCATGAAGTCAAGTTTCTGCGTCAGGAAATGTTATGTCCTTCTAGAAGTGACAAGTTGCTGGTGCTGTTAGTGAACGGCATTTGTGTGTTTCAAAGTGTTTAAATCTTGGTGTCGTTTGGGACATGGAATGTACTAATTTTCAGGGAAATTCTGGGAGGAACATCAAGAAAAGATTTAATGTTTTTCAATAAATATTGTATCCAAATTCCAATCATTCTAGCTTGCCTCACCTAGGAGGATCGAGTTTAGTTGTCGTTGCCCTCTATTTCCAGAGGACTGAAAATTAGTTGATGAAAGTTTATCTATTTGAGTGACACTGGGTAACAAGTTTAGGAAATAAATAGTGCACAAGCTGTGTTTTGGAGTAACTTTTGTGATTTACAATAATAAGCTTGGAAGAAAAAGAATTGTAATTTCCAATAAATTTTTACCAATACCGAGAGTGTGTTCAAAAGAATATATCAGTTAGTTAGTCAGATTTGGTATGTAATCATAGCGTGATATTTTTCTTTCTCTCTGTTTTCCTATGCCTTGCCATGAACACATAAAAATGATTTATTAATGTTAGTATCTATTAGTAATAATAATACAATTTCTTTACTTGTTTGTTACTTCACAGACGAACACGAGCTGTGTTCAGTGTAGCACTGAAAGCTAATCAGAGCATTCAAGAAAGAGACATTACATTTGGTAGGAATATGGGAAACTACATTTTGCAGCGGCTAAATAGAATGAAACCAATGGCTCAAACTCCGGGTGGATCACCCTCCATTGGTGCTCATCGCCCAAGTTTACAAATGACAAAGCTTGCATCAAGTTTTTCCAACAGCAAAGCTTCTAGTTACTATCAATTATTCAAGAGGAAATCAGGTAAACAAAGCACCTGGTTCCAACAACAAAGCATATGGTCAAAGCCTTTCCCCTCCATTGTAAAGATGATGCGGCCTCGAAGTCTTGCTGGGACTACCACCGATTGCAGGCACCTCAATGTCAATGCTTCTCATGCTTTTAGGCCAAACTACAGAGTAAATTGGCCAGGTCATGGCATTAGGAAGGACATAATGCAATGGATGGTGCGAAACTAACATCATATATTCTGGCAGGGGACAGTATGGTAAATACCGGAAACCAGTGCTGATGGAAGCTGCTTTTATTTTCTGCCCCAGACTTTTTCTTCTTTTTTTCAATAATCTTTGTACATAGTTTGTTGATTTTCCTTTTGGAGAATGAACTTTGTGGGGTTTGTCTGTTAGAGAACCGCAGAATTGATCAATAAATTCTACCAGGTACCTAGGAAATGGAATAAACAAGAATGATTTCACTCCCAATCTAATGAAGATTTCTGAAATTGACAACATCTTGAACTAGTAATTATTTTCCTTTGCAACACTTTATTATTAAACCATCATCAAAATTTCAAGCTTGAATTTTTGCTATTGTTATAATTTACACAATTAACTCGCATCGCCAAGAAGAAAAAGCATAAAAATATTCTTTAAATTAGCATGAAGTTGGGTGACGAAGCATAGTAAGGACAACAGTAATACAGAAAATAACTTAAAAAATTTATTTGTATAAGAAAAAGTTAGATGAAAGCGTTTACGTGAAAAATAACTTCAAATATTTAATTGAACAGAAAAAGTTATCCCACAAAACTGAAATCTAAATTAAATCATATCATGATTTTACAAAAATTATATGTATATGGAAAGAACTTTTTTTTTTTCTTTTTATAAGCTATACCCAAAGAGACTTTGATAGAGCTATCTGGTAAAAATATATATTAAATTGTAACTTTTTGGTAATGAAATACATAACAAAAACGAATTAAAATGTGCAATTCTTTTTACTAAACGCAGGAGGAGAAAATTTTCATTTGTTGTCTGTTAGAGAAATATATCTCTCACCTTCACATATTCACATATAGATGGATTGAAAGACAATGAATTAGGAAAGAAATGAATTGATTGTATATTGTTGGATGTTTAAAAAAAAAAAAAAAAAAAAAACTCCAATGACCACATTGATGTACATTTGCTGCCACACTGAAAAACTGTTTATTTGAGGCTTTTCACTTCTTCACTCTATTCTGATAGCAAAAAAACTAAAAACACATTTGTTGCATAACCTAATCTTTAATCCTAATTCTTCTTTAAACGACCACCAAAGCTTGCCAAAAGTTCTCAAAGACTAACATATTGTTGTAATGGAGTAAAAAAAGTTACACCCAAAAGAAAAGTGAAAAAGACCATTGGAATACAGTAGAAAGATCATTTCAAAAGTCAGGGGGTGCAGCAAACAAAAACCCTTATGTTTTCGGCTCATAGCATGTTAAGGAAATTTCTTACTGTACCTTCATAATTTCAACATTCACCTCCATAAACTTAAAAATTTCAGTTTTACTTTCTAATTTAGATAACTCAAAATATAAATTTATATTTTGAAATATATATTTATTTATTTTAGAATAAAAAATAAAATATTCATTCCAAAGCATAAAATTTATATTCGAAACTTATGTTTTAGATTATGTATTTTAGAATATAAATTTTGTATCACGGATTATACATCTTAAAATATATATTTTATTTTATATTTAAAATTATACATATCAAAATATAAATTTAATATTTTAAATTATAAATTTGTAATCTAAATTATATATTGTAGATTATACATTTTAAAATAAATTTTATTCCAAATCATATACTTCTGAATATATTTAAACAAAGACATAAGAAAAATGAATGTAGTTAGAAAAGCATTTTTCCTTAATCACCAGGGCGGCATAATGGGGTCTAAAGACGAACTGAAGAAAATAAGGGTTATATAAGTAATTTCATTGTCCCGGGTCCTGAAATATATGGAGGTGCAATTTAAAGGCATATTTGCTCCACCTTACTTCTCTGGTATTTTCCGGCGATCACTGCTTCCAGTTTGACATGATTGACGACCCGTCCCATTGAAGTATAGCTGTTGCGCTTTGTACACAGTGAGCACCTCTTTTATATCTCTTCCCAATTCCTAATTTCATTACACTATTAGAGACATAGCTCAATCGATTATTTTGTTAACATTGGTTATGGGTAAAATCAGTGTGTAAGGGTGCGTGCTTTGTTTATCATGTCAATTTGATTACTTTTTCACAGATTTAAAATGGGTTCAACAGGTAATACACCGTTGTTAGGTTTAGAGGATACATATCAGAGTGTGGAGAATTGGGTATCTTTAGGACTAGGTTAACAAAAGAGACTATTTGTTTTTATTTATTTTGAATAAAGATTCTTTGATTTAATAATTTTCTGAATTCACAATGTTTTTGGTTTATTTTTATAAATTTTATGATTGTCTTATATTCTAACCCATTCCCAATTTTAGAGATTGGAAGATCCTCACTGGATATTATATTGACACAGTGATGTTTAATGTTAGGTTTGGGACTGTTTACGTTTTGATTCTCTTCTCACATATGTGTGTTTTGACTAGTTTATTATTGGCACATTTCGATTTGGATTAGTTTATTATTGGAGAAAAACAGTCCTATTATTTTACATTTTTTTGGAGAGCTTTGTGAAAGAAAGGTGATATCAATCGCCAAAATTGTATGCTATATGGAAAAGTTCGGGATCCTTGGATTCGAAAGCAATCCAGATTCAAATAGTTTAGAGGCCTAAGAAAATTCTGTTTGTGAAAGGTATAAATTGCGCTTTGGATTAAACTGTTAGGCATAGGTACAAAGTAGGGAAAGTCAGCATTTGGGTAGCTTGTTTGCGTAATTTTTTACTGTTTTTTATCCTATGCATTTCAAAAATAGTTGGTTATTTGTTTTGATTTGTGGTCTTGTGATGATCCTTTTGCATCTCTTTGTTCTTTTTGCTGGGAACGGGTGTTTTAGAAGTTCGTTTTACTCTTAAACTAAAGATCACACTGGTGATATATTTTAGAATGTTACAATTAGTTCTCTTGCGCATTTTTTCCAAAACCGCATCTAGCTTTCTGAAAAGCTTAGTGCTGTAAATGGAAGGGGACTAGAAAACTGTTTTAATTTGGTCCTCTTTAAAGTCTGCACACCATAGCTTTCCATCATTCCACGGTGAAAGTTTTTGGAAATTTGTTTTCTTGTGATGAAATCGGTTCATCAAATCCTATATTTCAATTTTACTTGCTGAATTGTTTGATTGTCATAAAATTACCATAGGGTTAACTGGTAAAGTTCTTATGTGAACATGCCCACTAATGGATAATTTATTAGTTGTTGAGTTAGGAAACTGATGTGTTTTTTTTTTTTTTTTTTTTTTAAATTGGGAATTTGATTGTGGTTTCTAGAATCAATGGAAGGTTATTCATTGTTCTGCAGGATTTTATTCTTCTGGGATTTAATCTAGGTGAATTTTGCTACTTTTGCTGGTATTTATACACGGATCCCTTTTATTTTCTATGGTTATGTTGATTGTAATTCTGGGTTTCTCTTGGATCAAATTTCTTCTTGTAATTTTATAGTATGCAAATTTTTAGGTTATATAATAAACTAAGGGTGTTTAAGTAATTTGAAATGGGGACGTGGACATGGATGATTATGGGACAGGTATTTAGATAGCCATTTTCGTCTCCAAACCCAATGTAAAAATCTGATATTATATTACTCATAAGCATACTTGCACCTAGTCAATGAGGGAATTAGTTGTCGAAATCAGAACAAGTTTGGCCCATAGCCGTGATGGTGTTTATAGTTGCCATCCCTAAGGAAAAGTGAGTTACTGTTGGTGTAAACATTCTATCTCTGTTTTGCAAATCCTGGCTTCTCGTAAACCAAAAGATGTCCCTAAGTGACTCCCTATATGATGTGATCATGGAAGGGGAGGAACTACTTCAATCTATGGATGAAGATAAAGAGAGGGAGGCAAATGATGAACTCGACAAAGATAGGGAACCTCTAAAGAAAGTAGATGATAATTATCATGTAATTTACCCTTTGTTTGGCCACAAGGTTAACTAGGAAGGAGGAGGGGATAAAAATTCTTTGTGCTTGGTTACATGTACAGGAGGATGAGTGTTTGACCTCCTTTCCTTCCTACACACCTCCTATATAAGGGGTGGCTTAGACCATTTTATAGACACTTTTACTTTAGAAAGAAAAGTTATTTGTGTGCAAAAGCCTGAAGTGCTTTTGAGAAGTTCATAGCTTCTCTTTTGAGTTCTTATCTAGAGAGTTAAGTCTCAAGTGACAGACAGATCACTTTGCTTATCTCATGGAGTTGGAGTGGTGCTGGATTCTTTCTTATTCCTAGCTTCTTTGTGTCATAATCTTGATCTTTCTTTTCTTTCTCTTAGTTTCTTTCTTTGCTTTGTTTTTCCTTCGTCTTGTTTGGACATACTTCCATGGCTTTGTCCATCCAAACTTTCACTAAATACCACCTAAATCACCAAGAAATCAACAATCGCTACCAGACTTAACCCCACTGAGAACACCTACAACCTTCAAGCTCCAAGTAAGATTTTGATCCCTTCATTACGTTATGGCTTTTGCAATCCCTGCACTGTAAACCTTCGATGATCCAAGCAAGAATCCTACTACAAGCTTAACAAAGCATGTGCAGACCATTCTTTGTCTTTAACCATGAATTCTTTTACCGGAGCTTGAGATAGTCGGTCCACTTCTTGGCTCAATCTTCCAAGGTTTTCATCAGTATACCTTTTAAATATTTTTCCTTCCAACTTTCTAGAATTTAAGATAATAGAATAACAGAATAACAACTTGTAGATAACATCATAACAAATGAGATAATGACAGATAAGTACTTCCTTGATACATTACAGACTATTAAATCTTCTATTTCTCATCTTCCTTGAGTAGACTCTTGAAACCTTGGGCTCACTAGTCTGCCTTTCTAGTGGGGCTTTATCAGACAAGAACTTTTTCTTTCTCCTACCACTTGCTTTTGAGTACTACTGCTCTGGGCGAGGGTAGTGTCTTTTCTATTACGGTCTTAAACTGAACTTCTGAAGAAACCTCAAAATTTTCCAAAAGCATGTTGTATCAAATTTTGTGAAATTTAAGAATTCTTTCCTTTATCAAACTTGTACTAACAGATATTTCAATTTGTTCTGTATAACAATAGAAGGATACCACAACACCCGATTATATAAGGTTTGAATTTTTCTAACTCATTGTAGAGACTACAACACTTACGTGTGCATAGCGCTAACAATATTTTGTTGATGGTTAGTTACTCTTGATTTTGTGGAGTACTTTTAATGTGAGTTTCTATTGTCTAAAACTGTGAATGTGAGCAGTTATTTGTGTCTTTCGTTGTCTACAGGGAGTGAGAGCAATCAACAGAAAAATGGAATTAGCAGATAGAGCAGTTGGATTTCTGTTATCCGTTACAAGCTTGTCCATATTTACCTACTATACATTTTGGGTTATCATCCTGGTTAGTGACTGTATTTTAAATGAATGATGGCTTTCCTCTTTTATTCTTAATTACAATTTTTATTTGTTGATCTTGTGGTCTTTTCAGCCTTTTGTGGATGATGATCATTTCGTTCACAAGTACTTTTTACCCCAAGAGTATGCCATACTAATTCCAGTCTCTGCTGGCGTTACACTGCTTTGTTTCTTGAGTATATTTGTTGGAGTCGTGATGCTCAAATCCAAAAGAAAGAAGGCTTGATTTGTATTTTCCGTTTTGTTGCACCAGTTGTTATAAATTTTGAAACAGCGAATGTATTAAGTGTATTTTCGAACATTTCATTCAAGAAAAGCTTTACCTTGACTGTGATGTTTGTCTGCACATGGAAGTAGGTAGATGGATTAAGGCAAAAGAGGCATGCCACAAAATTTTGTTACATGGATTAAGTACGTTTGATGCATACAATTGATTAAGCTGATATATTTTGAGTAAGAAAAATATAAAAGTCGATCACGTGGTTTTAACTTATCAAAAAAATATATACGATATCATACATAATTTAGGAGTAAAGGCGTAATATACTACAAATTTTTATTTTTATTCTTTTTAAGATTAAAATGTATACATTTACATTTTTTTATCATTTTTTATCTTTTCTCACTGTTTAACTTCGACTTAAACCACCCTATATTAATACGAGGCTAAAGACTAGTCAATAATTGTAGGAGATCAACATGCTTACATTAGATGATTGTGTTATATACCATTTTTTTTATCTAAAATTAAATTATGTAGTAAACTCTATTGTTTGATTTAATTAAAATATTTGATTGGATGTTAATAATGAATAAAGTTCAGTTGTTAAAGAAAGAATGTTAGGAGTGAGTTGACTTGGGTGATGTCCATTTCTAGGTGAGTAATGATATACAATATTTTCATTTTATGTACATTTATTATATACTTTTTTTTTTCTTTTCTATCACAATCATATAACCTATAAACCTACTTCTACTACCTTTTCTCTACTTTTCAATTTTGCAATTGCATTTTGACCTTATCAAAAATAGGTTGGAAATGTTTGACCTTTGGAGCACCTTTGAAAATTGGCACACCAAGATAAACAAAAGAAATAGACCCCTTACAAAAACCAATGTGTAGAAGATAATGAAAAAATTGAGAAGAAGCTTGATTACTTGCAAATAAATTACTTTTTCCTTTGTTAACCCACTGTTCCGATGCATAAGCATAATTTTTCAATAACTTCTATTGAGATAATAGAATCACCACTGCAAAATATATCATCAACATATAAACCATGAGAAGTTTTTTTATTTTCATCATTAAGCATTTCTTAAATTTACCTTTTTTTTAAATATACTTTACAAATTTTATTTTCCAAAAAAAAAACAATTTTTCAAAACATTTTTATGGATTAATCGGATATTCATCCATAAAAAATTTGCTAATACATTATGTGGATTGAAAATTCAATTAAATTTTCATTTAATCAAAATGGATTAACGAATTTTATTTTATCTAATCCATTATAATTTTGGATAAAATCATTTGATTTTGTCCATTATAGGTGATAAAACCACTTCACTTATTTGCCATCCATCTAGTTCACCTGTAAAATAGATCAAAATCACCCATGCATTTTTAAAGATGGGTCATAAGATTGTTTTTTGAAAAATTCAATGGATCCAACTCTCAGTTCACTCATATACTTTTAAAGAGGATTATAATGATCTAAACATTATTTTTCAAAATTTAATGGACTATCAATACTTGATACAAAAATTAAAGATTTCTAACATTTACTTTTAAAAAAATTTTCCAAGATATATTTTTAATCTCTTTTTTACAAATTTCGTTTTTTAATATTATTTTAAGGATGAATCCATAACAAATATTTTATTTATTGTAATACTCTAATTAGGTTTGACATCTAGAAAAATATTACTACTTATTTTAAATTCTATAATTATTTTAATGTTTTATAATAACTTTTATTATAAAATAACATTAAAAGTCATTGTAGTGTATTAAGGTATTTATTCCAAACTCTTTAGTTATTTATATGAATTTTATTAAGATAATTGATATATGTAAATTCTTTAATCTTTTATATTTTGTATTTTATTAGCCATTTATAAGAAGTCACATATATTCAGGAAATTTATTTTTGGGTAGGAGTCGGATAGAAGGCATAAAATCAGATAAATGAGTGGGTAAAGAAGAAAGAGATTGGAAAGATGAGTCCAAGTGATTCTAAGTCTCATATCAAATAAAGATAAGAAAATTGAGTAATAAGGTAGAAAATTCATAAATTCACTGTCTTAAAGTTTTAAATTGGAGGTGATGTCAATATGTGGTTGGACTCTAGCCTTGTTGGTGTTGTGTCTTCTTAGTGAGCCTCCTCCCCTAAAAGACCAATTCAATGATATCAGAACTGAAGGTTAGTCTTGATGATCGGCGACTCATACGAGTTTAGTATGATCCCTGTATCGAATGTTTTCTTGACAAAGGGTTTAGGAAAGATGAACGACGGTACAAAATGGCTATTCATGGTTGAGAATCCTTTTGCACAAGGGGAAGTGTATCAATGTGAAAACGACTCTCATCCTTGAAGAAGAAATTGTTGGGAATCTAAGTGAGTTTATTAAGTCCTACATCAGATAAAAATGAGAAAGTTGAGCAACATATAAGATAAAAAATCCATAAATTTAGTACTTTAAAGTTTTTGGTTGAAAATGATGTCAATCTCCTAAGTAGTTTGGGTTTAGATCTCATTTATTGTTATTTTATTTTTTCCAAGAATCCTGCCTTGAAAGTCCCATTATAAGAGTAGTATAGTGTTTTCTTAGGAAGTTATCCCGATGTTTCATTTTTTTATTACTTTTTGTACTTGAAAGAAAAAATTAAAAGAAGAAAATAGTTTGTGTCTTCGTAATAGCTTTTCCTAATTTTAAGAGTGGTTCTTATTGTTTTTTCCTTGAAACTAGATAGAAAATATGTAACTTTCTTTCTTTTAATACAATTATATGTTTACCTATTGCCTATTTTTTTTCATTTTATTTTAGTTATAAGTAATTGAACTATTATTTTGATACTTAACGATTGGAGTCACAATTTGATCATCATGATGATCATGTGAAATACACCGATGATGGTGAGATGCCTTGTTGAAATGGTTTGGATAAGTTGTCCCTTTGTGGGTTGCAACTGTTTTTGCCATTTACTTCTTGTTTCCACCCTAATAAAAAAATATTTGGCAATAACTTGGAATAAATAATCGAAACAAACATATCTAAACACCACGAAATATTCAAACACAGTATCTTTTTTTGAAGAACGACGAACTTTCAACCTCACCAAAGGTCCAAAACTATGCCCCTTTTCGGATAGGAAAATAATACCAAATAGCATACAAAATCTTGTTACTTAAACCTAAGTGTACTATCTCCAAGAAAAGCAAGTTATAATTTGACGTAGCTTGCACTGTCTTAAAAACTTACGAAAGTTTGGCACTTGATAATATTGTCCATACAAAAATATTATGTATACAAGGTGTATCAACACTTAATATACACTTACAAAGAGAACAAAATTAATAGATTTATAAGTTATGTGTAATAAGTGTAGACAAAGTCAAAGTGTATATATATCGTTACTCTTAATCAATACAACAATGATTTATGTACACAGAAAAGGTGTATCCAACACTTGATGTACATTTAGAGAGAAAACAGAAAAATGATAGTTTTGTAGGTTATATGATGTGATAAGAAGAAAGAAATAGAAAGAAAAGACAAGTGTGCAATAAATATAGACTAAATCAAAGTGTAAGTATATTATTACTTTAATCCATGTTATGTAAGTATTGTTCAGTGTTAACCTGTTACCTTTGAAGTAAAAATTACAGACACAAGTAATCAAAAGTTATAAGATGACAGGAAATTAAAAACACAATTTTTAACCAAAATTATTACTATTAAGATCTTATTAATTGGAAATTTATCTGTTTAACTTCAACCCAAAACAATGTTAATTGGAAATCAATTTAATTGGCACACATTAACAGCACGAGCTGAATTAATTCCTTATTAAGAAAAAAAACTAAACTTTTCTTTTTTCATTTCCAGAGACTATAATCAGATTGAAACGCTTTTTTTTCTATCACATTTCTTTTACGGTAGTTAAATAAGGTGCAAATTTATAAAATTTCATGAACTTGATCTGAAGGTTACTGGGCTTGAACTCCTTATATAATTCAAGTTCAAATCTTGTGTACGAAAAAAACTTAGTTTAGTTAGTAACTATTGAAGATGACGAAAATTGTTTAGATGTTTATAATTTTGAATCAATTTCAATTAATAGATAAGAAGGTGTGTAAAATAAGGATTAGCAAGTGTAGAAAATAAGATGGCACAAGTTAGATTCAAAATTTGGTTATAATCCAAAGAGCAAAGAGCGGTATAAAAGGTGAAAAAGGAAAAGGCCCAAAATTTTATATATTTTTGATGGAAAAACAGAATAACACAGACACAGTTGATTTTTCTAGAAAAATTAAAATGTAATTTACCTAGAGAGAAAACTGTCAAGGCCAGGAATTATCAAAAGCGGCAGAAGTAATAGCATGAGAGAACTCCTGAAAGTTGATCATCCCATCGCCGTCGGTGTCAGCCTCTCTGATCATCCCGGTCAGCTCCTCCGCCGTGAGAGCGTGGCCCAGCTTCGCCATGGAGTGAGCCAGCTCCGCCGCGGTGATGAAGCCGTTTCCGTCGCGGTCGAACATTCGGAACAGCTGCCGCAGCTGCTCCTCCGTGTAGGGCGATTTCGCCGGAAGCAGCTCCGGCGCCACCAGCGCCACGAACTCGGAGAACTCCACCAGGCCGTTGTTGTTCGTGTCCGCTCTCTGGATAAACACCTCCAATTGGTCTGGACTTGGCTTCAGACCTAACGATCGGAGAAGCGAACTCAGCTCCAACTGCGTGAGACTCCCGTCGTTGTTCCGATCGAAGGTACGGAATATCTCTCGCAACTCCGCGATTTGTTCTTCGTCCAATTTCACGACGTGCTTCTTGCTCATCTTTTCAATCGATGTTTTCACCAATTAAAATATTTTTTTCTTCAATTAACATGCATGCACAAGAAAAGGCAGTGCTAATTTGATTCTAGATCTACACCACTTGTGTGTGTTTTTGTGTTTGTGTTTTGTCCAAGGTATTGAATATGGTTGAGCTTCCTTTTCCAAGGACTTTGCCCAAATGTCGGATCTGCTTTGAATCTTCCAAAGAAGAACAGTTCAGAGGTTAGTTCAATTTTTTATAAATAAAATAAAAAAGATCAAAAAGCTGAATTTGTATGATTGGTGTGGATTTTACATGTCAAAGTCAAACTATATGGAAAAGTTTGTGATTAATGATGGTTAATAATTAATTGTATTGGTTGGTTGAGAATTCATTATTTTTCCATGAACTTCTTCAAAGTTTTCATTATTTTAAATTTTGGAACTGCAGATTTTTTTTATACAGATAAACTTTTTATTTTGGAGGATTGTTTGTGTTATATTTTAGGTATTTTTATTCTTAAAAGTGAGTCAGTTTAATGTATTTTTAGTATATTTTAATATCTAAAAGTATTTAAATTTATGAATTTTAGGGAGTTTTGTAGGTTAGGAAATGGAGGAAGTCCCGTATTTAAGAAAGTTTAATGGCGAAATTGAAGGCAGAATGGCGGGAATTGCGTGAGCAGTTCCCACGTTATGCTTGTTGGGACGCCGTCCGTCAGTGTTGGAATAAGTGTATCACTCTTTTGACCTTAGTGGGTGTGTTTGAATAGTGGAGCACTTGTCATGCTGGCCCATCAAATTTCCAAACTTTCTTTAGTGACTGCTATTTTTATTGCTGTTGTTATGCTGGAATTTGAAATTGGAAAAAATTTGTTTCTAAAAGAGCTAACAAAATAATAGTTTAAATAATTCAATATCTGATTAATATATTTGGCTTTTGACTCTTGCAATTTTTTTTTATATCCTAAAGTTTTAAATTGTTATTTTTAATTTCTTATAAAAGTAACTGTTTCTTTGGTTTTGTGTAGAAATTTTTTAAATTGTGATATCAAATACTTTAAAATAAATTATAATTATTTACATTTTAGATTAGAATACCAAATAAAATTTCATGAAAACCAAAACAGTTATTAAATTTGCAAACATTAATGAAACCTAGATAAAATTTAAAAATATTTTAGAAAAAATATAAAAGAAAAACAAATATTCAAATTAAAATATATTTTAAATGTTTCTTTACTTCAACTTTTTAAATTTTAATGAATATCTTTTTTATACACTAATAAAAGTTATAATACATCACTTGATCAAAATGACGCAAAGAACAAATAATAAACATAATAATAAAATTTTGACATAAATTTTGTATCTTTTGAACTCCAATATAATAAATATATGATCATTATTGTGTGGATCCAAAATAATATTATAATGTACTAAAGTTATCAACATAAAAAATATAAATTGTTGTTATCATAAAAGTATTATTACAAGAAAATTTTTAAATAATGACCAATTTAGTAACAAAAAATATGTTAGAGACCAATTTTCTGATTGAAGATCAATTTAGAGACTAATTATTTTGGTAGCCAAAACTTGATAGCTAATGTTAGTGACCAATTTAGAAATTACTTGTTTTGTTAGTCAAAACTTGGGTAGCTAATATTAATGACCAATTTAGAAACCAATTCATAATAGAAACTATTTTAATTATCAATTTAGAGATTAATTATAATTTTTTAGAACTATTTTAGTTGCTAATAATTTTTAGTTTTTAAAATGGTACCTTAATTGGTCATTATATAGTGACTAATTATTTTTTGTTACTAAAATAGATCATTATTCAAAAAAATTCTTATAGTGTACTATGACTTTATAAATTAGATACTTCATTGATAAATATCGATAAAGTATCCTAAAGTATCGAACACGGATACGTGTCGAACATGGATACACGACTCAAGTTGAAGTGTCGATGCATCATAGATTCTAGCCAATTCTTGAATGTGCTTTCGAAAAAAAAAAGAATGTTGAAATTCCATTAACGAGTTCCAAAATCTTGCTACACCTTTGGACACTTGAGCGTTGAGACCAAGTACATTACCTCATATCAAGACACATGTACAATGTCTTTCCTGTGTATATAGACCTTTTGAATGAAACATTTTTTGTTCCATTGATATATTCTTTATTGTTAGTAATACAAAAAAAAATGTACAATGCCTTTGCATCATGTTTAAGTGTTTAGAATCAATGTTTGAACAATAAGTCATATTTCTTGAGCATCCTTTTCAATTCTTGAATCCTAACTTTTAAAGGAGAGAGATTGTTTGGATATCTCTCACTCAAGTTGCAAGGCACTTGAACTAAACTCCATGCTGCTTAAGTGACTAACACATCATTTGAGCAATTTAAGTTATTTAGTATAGTTAACACGCACAACTTAGACCTTGTTTGAGTAAAATATATGTGATGTTCTTTCCTAAATGTAATATAATCTAATTTTTAATTTAATTACTATTTAAGAGATAATTAAATTATATGTAAATCTTGACAAAAGAGAGATACAAACTTATGGAGGTATATATACACACATGCATTTTACAATTTTTACAAACTAGTTTTACATGATATATTTAACATCCTAGATTTTTCTAATATTATAGGAGAAGGAATGTTATTTATATTTATTATTCATTTTTTATCTAATACTTTTACTAGTCTTCAAATCATTAGAAGAAAATAAATTAATGAGAGGGTTCACTTGCACCATAGGTGACATATAAAAGGTGACTCTGATTTATCCTTCAAAATTAGAGGTGTGTTTTATGGTGACAAAAATGTGAGAGTAGAGAAGTTTGTTCCTTGAAATGTTATAAAATTATTAATGATCCATCTATTTATGATGAGATTTTTGATTTTTTTATATACAATCAATAAAACAAGAAAGTGAGACAAATATCATATAAAATCATAACATATAAACATAAGATATACAAATTCTTTTCAAATCAACATATTCTATTTTCATCATACTTTATAAATATTTGAATTAAAATTTTAGTGGCTAGAAAGGATAAATGAGTTTCACCATCACTACTAGAAAAATAAAATTTAGCCACCGATATTAGCCACAAAAATATTTTAGTCGCAAATTGTAACTAAATTAGCCACCAAATTATAGTAGTCGCAAATAGTCACCGATTTAGCGACTGAATAAATGTACAAGAACTTGCATTCCTATTGCGACTGAAAATTTTTAGTCTCTAAATATTATGTTTTAGTCATCGATTTAGCGACTAAAATAAATCTTATTCTGTAAAATATATTTAATATGATAATTAGCCACCAAATATTTTCAGTCGCTAAACATATTTGATACGTAATATTTTAGCCATCAATTTAGCAACCAAAACAAATCTTATTCTGTAAAATATATTTAATATGGTAATTAGTCACCAAATATTTTTTTTTGCTAAAATATTACTTAATATGTAATGTTTCAGCTACCGGTTTAGCAACCAATAAAAAAATTATTTTATAAAATATATTTAATATGGTATTTAGCCACCGAATATTTTTTGTCACTAAATATTATGTAATATGTAATGTTTTAGCCACCGATTTAGCGACTAAAATAAATTTTATTATGTAAAATATATTTAATTTGGTAATTAGCTACCGAATATTTTTGATTGCTAAAACATTATTTAATATGTAATATTTTAGTCATCGATTCGATAAAAATATTATTTTATAAAATATATTTAATATGGTATTTAGCCACTAAATATTTTTGGTGGCTAAACTGATAATGTAGATTTTTACCATTACATAGGCTATCTTTTGCTAACAAAATCAACTCCTCTTAAGCTTTTTACCTACTTAATCTTCACTTTTACTTTGCTTTTGTGAATAAATACAATATGGGTTACATAGATCTAATTATACCACTAATCCTCATTTTTGTGTCCAATTTAATGATAGAAAGATTTTATCTCAAGTCAAAGAAGTTGTCAACCAGAGAAGAAAGAAGAAAAAAGCCAAAATTGAAGATATGAATATAGCAGAATTCAAGGCTGAGTGTCATTCTTCTCGCATTTTTTGGCGCTGAGCGCTGATTGGCTTGCATTTTTGGACGCTGAGTGGTGCGGGGATGACGCTGAGCGGCACCTGTGCTGATGTGGCAAAATTTAACCTATTTCTTCTGGATTCTCGAGGGGAAACCATTTTTGGCAGTGGGAGGCGCAAGAAAACTCATTTGGGAGAGCTTGAAGATGTGCTAGGGCTTGTGGGAACAACTTCATCATCCTCTTTGTATCTCTTTCTCTTCCATTTCTTCCATTTGTAAGCTTGAGCTCTCCATGACAATGGAGAGCTAAACCTATTTTTGTTGGGGTTAGATATAGCCACGAAACTCTTGTGTAAATGCAAATGTTTTGATTATATAAATGCCTATTTCATTGAATGCTAGTCTTCTTGTTTCTTCACTTAATGCTTACATTGATTTAGTTATCCATTGTATGATTTTTTGGTTCATTGGGTGTGGAAATATCTTTTAAAATCTTGATTTGGAACAAGAAAACTCAATGGAGCTTGTACCTAGGAATGGGGCTTGACCCATTGGTTGTATTAAACCCTAGTGCATAAAGCAAATTTACTTATTAAGAGTTCAAGGAATTGACTCTTAATAAGGAAATTTAGGCTCAATCCATTAAGGAATTAGGGTTTAAGTAAAATTGTGGGTTGTCATTAGCATATTAATGTAGAAAATGTAAAATTGTAGTTGCATGAGAGCATAGTTGGTGAATTCTAACCGCGACAATATCAATTCATATCATTTCTAATGTTTTCCATTCACTAAGTGCCTCTAACTTCCAAAGTTCAATTTTAATCATTTATGCAAAATTTAATTTCATACATGAAACTCAAAATATGGATTCATTCTTTAGTTTAAATTAGTCACTAATTACGCAAATATTTAGTATACACGAGTCTCTTGGGAAACGATATCCCGGTCTTACCGGTTACTACTTGCGTGACTTGGTACACTTGCCAAAGTCTTAACATAAACCATACATATTCTTTTCATATAATTATTTAATTAGATTAAAGTAACATGATAAAATTTTTAAATTAATATTTAATATAAATTATAAAATAATTAAATTATTTACTTTTACAATTTGTTGCTAATAATAAGTTTTTTTCCTCCCACCTATACCACCAACACCACCACAACCATCACCGTCACCACCACATCTACCACCACTATCACCATCACCACCACCACCACCACCACCACAACCTCCACCACCATCAGCACCACATCCACCACCACTACCACCTCTACCACCACCATAACCAACATCACCACCCCCATCACCACCACCACCACGACCACCACTACCACCACCACCACTACCACCACCACCACCACCACTATCACCACTACTATCACCACCACCACCAACATCACCAACACCACCACCATCACCGATTAGGAAAAATTGACAATTAGGTGAAAAAATTATTTTAAATCTAAATCTTATAAAAATATATTGAGACTTAATTTATTTGTGTTTACAAATTTGAGATGAATTTAATATATTTGATCACTACACCATTTTTAACTTTAAGCAACACTAAATTTTTCCACGAATATAAAAGTGTTGCCTAAACATAATATAAGCAACAATTTTACAAAAATGACTTAAAAACTTTTAGTGGCAACACTTTTTAAAATGTTGATACTTTATGCCACATTTATTTAAGTGTTTGCTTTAAAATATATGGACTAAACCATAAAACAATTGTGTTTAACAAATTTTAAAAAATAAACTATAAATAATTTAAAAAAATTAATTTTCAACTTTTGTCTTAATGTCTTAATGAAAAAAATTTAAGGGAAAAAATTCTTCCCTTAAAATATGTGGGCTAAACCATAAAACAATCGTGTTTAACAAATTTTAAAAAAATAAACTATAAATAATTTAGAAAAATTAATTTTCAGCTTTTGTCTTAATGTCTTAATGAAAAAAACTTTAAGGGAAAATTCTTCCATTGAATTGGTTCTGTGTCGTGAAACCAAAACCCTTTCCCTCTTCATTGTCTTAGTGAAACCAAAACCCTTTTCCTTCTCGTTGCCTCCGCGTTCATCTTCTCACCCCAAAACATTGTCCATCTTCTTCGTGCTCTCTATCACTGTTTGCATTCCACCTTTGTCGTTCGTGTTCTCGTTCTTTTTGTTTCGCGTTCTCACTAGTTGATTAACAACGATTTCCTTCACACTGGTTCCGTTCACATACTCGTTGGTTCGTGTTTGTGTGCTCACTTGTTCGCGTTTGTGTTTTGTCTAGTTTGCATTGTCACTACTTCACGTTCGACAATTTAGATTCCACCGTTTGGATCGGTTTGAAAACATCGTTCATTGTTCGCTTAGGTTTGGTAGGTATAGATCTTCTCACCTATTACCTTCTTGTCTAGGTTTGGTAGATACCCATTTCTTTTGTTAAATTTTCTGCAACATTTTAGTTCTTTGTAGTTAACAGATGTTTATTTTGTTAAAATTTTTATTTTCTAATTGTTTCTCGGGATTTTCTCATTGGGGTAAAATATTGTATGATTTGATGCAAGGGGAATAAGTAAGCATAAAGTATATTTTATGTTTATGAGTTATTTTTTTGGGGATTGATAAGTTACTTACTCCAGCGCTCTAGGAGAGACGCGTTTGTTTCTTGAGAAAAGAGAGGTGTGATTTGGGAAAGGTATGATATAGGAAGGACATTTTTATTTCTTGAGAAAAGAGAAAAGATATGATTTACTGAATGAGGTCGCCTATAAGGGATTCAAGGAGAAAAATTGAAGAGTGTAGAGGATCATTTTCCTTGATAGAATAAAAGTTATAAAGTTTGTGTGTATGGTGTGGCAGACAAAGGGCAAGCGATCCAAAAGTTGGCAGACATGATGAGGTTATATTAGAATGAGACAGTGTGGGTCAGCGTGCAGGGCTATTCTCATCCCACATCTCCTATTTTATTTCCCACCCTCTCTTTTTTGGTTTAATTACTCGGATGGTACCCACTTTGGTAGAGGTGTGTGTCAACACCCAAATTCGTCCAGGTAACAATGATAAAAATAATAAACAAAAAAATTAATTAATTAAAGTTCAATTAAGAAGAATAAATAAATAAATAAATAATAAAAGAAAAGAAATGGGTAAAAAATATGTTTTAGTTTGAGAAAAAATAAATATCTATGTTTATTTTATTTATTATTATTATTATTATTATTATTTATTTTATTTTTAATTTAATTTTGTTTTATTTATTTATTTGGGTTTATTATTTTTATTATTACATTATTTTCCTTTCTATTATCATAGCTCCATTTTTTGTTTTACGTCTCTCATTTTAGTTTAATAAAAAGAAAAGGAAAAAAGAAAACAAAACAAAAAAAAAAACAACAAAAAGAAAAAAAAAGGAAAAAGGGAAAGAAAGGTAGAGGTAACGTAAGGTCTCTCTGTTATTAGACCTATGTTTGCTATGCTATTATGGTTTTGTATTGGGAATTAGGCCTGAGCATATTATGCGAGTCCGACCGAATCCGCCCGACCCAAAAAAAAAAAGGTAATGGATTGGTTTTAAACGGGTTGGGTTGCAATGGATAACTGTATTCAGATAAAAATGGGTTGTCACGGTCAGATATGATTTTTAATTTTTAGTTTCATGGATTAATTTTTATTTTAACCTAATTTTACGACACCGCAATGCTTCCCTCTCCTCTTTCGTTTTACTTCCATGCCCTTCGTCACTCTGAAGTGCCCAACCCTCACTCCTTCCCTCTCCTTTCTTTCTTCCGTGCCCTTCGTCACTGGATGTTCTTGATTTCGAAGCTTTTTGATTATTGGTGGTGTCGTTACTGTTGATGTTGATGTTGTGGAAGACAATAGTGGCGCTACTGCTGTCGATGGCCGTCGTGCTGGGGGGCGTTCCATCGTGGTGGAGGGCGTTAGGGTTTTCCCACTTGGTGGCCATTGTTGCTTTGGTTCCTTTTTTGTCTGTTTATTTCTTTAATGTGTGGCTACATGTGGTTGCTTTGTTCCTCTTTTGTTTAGGAAAAATGAAAATTTTAGATTAAGGCTTTGAGGATCTGAGAAGGAGTGCAGCAGAGATGTAGTCAACCATGGTCTTCACCTGCACGAGCTATTTTTCTGTCACTGTTCTTCTTCATCTTCTTTAAAAAAATTCTTTTATTTGGGTAACCCGATATATCCATCCGAATATAACTGTACCCGAATAACCCGAATCCGACTAATCCAAGACATTAATCGGTCGGATATGATTTTAAATTTTCAAATTCGGATTGAGTCGGATTGAGATGATTGGATCTGAATCTGACCCAAACCGACCCTTGCTCACCCCTATTGGGAATGACTTGTAACATGGTCATGATGGCTGAAGGAGCAGGAAGCAACATCTGCTCTCAGCCTTATCCCAAATTTTGAGATTGGAAGGTGCAGAGAAAAGTGAACAAAACAAAGGAGATAGTTACATAATAAAAAGGAAAAGATTCATGAAAGGAGGGTTTTTTTTTTTGGATTACTACATAGGGGAGAAGGCACTAGAAATCAGAGAGGGAGAGAAGGAGTCAAAATTGAAAATGGAAGCAAAGCAATTAATGCATTAAGTTTTATTTTCACGGTAAGTGTTCTTAACTCCTTCTTAGCTTATGTTACCGTGACTTGATATTGCTGTTGATGTTCGTGATGTATGAATTGTAGCTTATGTTAACGTGACTTGATATTGATGTTCATAAATGTATGTTAACGTGACTTGATATTGATGTTACATATGTTATTTATTTTGTTTATTCCCATCCCACCTGCGTAAAAATAATAAAGAACAGAACACAATTTTTTTTTTATTTTTTAATTTTTTTTTCTTACTTCTCCATTATCGAATAATGGCTACCATACAACACCATCATAAACGCCACAAAATTCCTATTTCTTGTCTTGTCTTCGTTGCTCACCTGCGTAAACACAAGAAAATAGAGACCCAAAAACAAACCCAACCATTCAAATAACATTCAAAGCCTTAATCCCTTTCTTCCACCCTCGGCCTGACCATCACGCCCCAACCACAAGAACCAAAACCAAACCCCCTTCCATTCAATGCCATCGGAAATGGTAAAAAACCAAGAGACGAAAAAGAGTCGTCGGCGGCATCGCCAGTGACGAGTTGAAGCTTCTAACGGAGGTGGAGGCGCGACAGTTGGCCCTAGAGAAGGAGGCCTCGACGTCGACGAAACCACTGGTGAAGAGCGGTGTCGACGGTGTTGATCCGGTGGTGGTGGTCACGACATTGTCTCGCTTGTGGGAGAAGAAACAAAGCATGAAGATTTGGGGACTTGGGTTCTCGTCAGCGACACCTCTGGTGATGGCTGGCGTCGATGGCTGCGGGTCTCGCTGGCGGGACCTCCGACAGTGGCATAGTGGCGTGGTGTGGTGGCATGGTGGTGTGGCGACTGCGGAAGAAAGAGAAACAGAAATAAACCCATTAGGTTGGGTTTGGGCTGACAGCCAGACCCATCTTTATGTCGCGCACCCCCATTCTTAATCCTTGCACCCCCATTTTGTTTTTTGTCTTTGTGCACCCTTTTCCTTTATCTCGCACCCTTGTTTTAATTTTACTGTGAGTACCCTTGATGTTTACTAACCTCGCACCCCTGTCACACTTGTTTCATGTTTTACTTCGTGCACCAACATAATTGATAACCTTGCACTCCTGTTTATGCTTATCTTGTTTTGAGCCTATGTTTTATGTTTACTTTACGCACCTCACACATTACTCATGCACCCTGTTATTATTATTATTTTTTCTTTCTTTCACTTTTGTCCTTTTTTTTTATCCTTTTTTGTTATTTATTTGTTATTATTATTTTTATTTTAAAAAGAGAAAATGAAAATATTTTAAATTATAAAAAATTGCAAAAATTAGAAAAAAATCTAAAAAACGAAAAATGTTCTCTTTTGTTTTATTGTGTCTGTCCGGTCCCCCGCACCGTGTGACACTCATTTTCAAAAATATCAAAAATAGTTTTATTTCTCTTTTAGTGTCTGTCCGACCGCTCGCGTCATATGACACATATTTTCAAATAATTCAAAAAACACAAAAGAAATACAAAATCTTCAAAATATAAAATATCAATATTTTCAAACAAAAAAGTCTTTTTTTTTAAGAACTACGTGATCATTGATTCTCCACCGTGAGATACGTAAGACCAAGGCCAATCCTTGTCAAGTTCACCTCCAAAAAAAATCGAATCATTTTCTCAATTATTTTCAAATATCTTTTAAAGAAGTACGTAATCTTTATTTCTCATCCTAATGAGAATACGTAGGACCAAGGTCAATCCTTGTCGAGCCCAAAAAATTAATTTTTTTTTTAACATTTTTGTCTTCTTTTTTTTTTTTGTAAAAGTTAACATTTTAGAGACTGATACTACTTATTGAAAATGGTTCTAGAAGGAGATAGGGAAGACGAGATTGAATAGATCTAGACTCTTAACAAATTGAAACACTTAAGAAAAATTAGATCAAGAAAAAACGAAAATTTATTCCGATTCACCCCAAATTATTGGGCTGTGTCCGGTTCTTCCTTAAATATTTTTCTTAAGAAGTTTCATTAGTCAATTAAAATTGATTATGTAAGAGTACAAAAACGTCTCCGGATTACAGGAATAAATATACCTCTTTAACAAGTATCGACGTTGTGATATAATTAGAGCAATCATATAAATAATCAGAGTATTAAAGACTAGTTAATGTATTAGCGAGGCTCTGTTAACTGATTTTATATTCATTTGATGACTGAAGCTTCATGGTTTCATGTAATCAATTGATTGTCAAATTATCTCGTCAGTATGAATGTGTTCTCCAGCACTGTGTCATCTTATCAATTAACGGTCTTCTGTTGTGATCAGGGGTCATGTTTTCCAAATTTTTTTATATTTATATTATTTAATATATAATTTTGAATATATTTTTTAAAATTTAATATTTTTAATATATTTTATGTATTTGATATTTTAAATTTTTTATATATTTATATTTATATATAAAATTATTTTTTCACATTTACTTTTTAATTTTAATTTTTAAATATTTTTTAAATAAAATTAATTATTTTATTAATATTATCTTTTAAGTGATATTTTTTTAATTTAATCCTTTTTATTTGATTATTTTTTTAAACTTAATCAGTATAAATGTAAATTAATTATAGTAATTATAAAAATTATTTATATTTAATTTTATAATTTTAATTTTTAGTTTTTACTAGTTTATATACAAATTTTGGAATTATGCTTTTGGTTCTTATTTTTGTTGAAAAATATAAAGTTGGTCTTCCAATTTTTTTGTATCCATTTTTTAAAATATAATACAATTTGGTCATTTTTTTTGTTGAATTTCTTGATTTAGATCAAGATTTTTTTACCAAAATTGAAGTTGTGAATAAGGATGATTTCTTTTGATAAAGAATTCTTATTATGCTTAAAAAAAATTTAATAAAAAAGATCGTATTGCATTAATTTTTAAAAATAGAGACCAAATTGAAACTAAAAAAATTTAGAAAACCAACCTCACATTTTTGAACAAATAAAATAGACAAAAAAAATAATTTAATCAAAATTTTTACATTCCAAAATATTAACCAAAGATATGGTACGGGATGTACCAAAATTTATTAGACGATCCAAAGTATTTATAACGAGTCAAATAACCTTTGATCAACCGGTCTATAGTCAAATCATAATATCATCTGATCATTGTATATGTCCAGTTTTTCCCATATTTCTTTTTATTAGTATATGAAATTCGTTTCTTTATTAGTAAGTAATGAAAATGCGAGATAATCCGTATTCGTAAGAAAAGAACGTCGCAACAACAGTACCTTATTTCATCTGTCTTTCTCTCAATCACACGGGAATTTTACTACGTAATTTCCACATTTAGCGTGTTTTTACGACAAGAATGAAACAATAAGGGGAAAAACATGCTAACTGGTCACATTGTCTTCATCGTGTCACCCACAATAAAGAATGAACATCACTCTCGTGGAAACATCAAATCTCCCATCATTGACATAAAGAAACCCCGAAATAGTTCCATTTGTTTGAAATTTTGGATATTAATTTGAAAACCCAGCCAATCAGAGTTGTAACTTCTTCGTAAATTACTTAAAAACCATGAATGTATATATTATGTTGCAGGAGCTGGAATTAGAAAATTATTTACGTAAATCCATCTTGAGAAACACGCAATTAATACAATGCTATGATTGAATTTTTAAAATTTAGTGTACATCAATCTATATTTAATAAAATAAATTACATTTATAATTTATATTTATTCATATTTGAGTTGACTAGGCTTAATTTGTGTTCAAGTTAACTTAACTCTAGTTTGTCTTGATCCAACTAGGTTCGGCTTGGCCAAATTCAACTAAACAATGTTTGATTCGGCTCAATTTAAACTCGGATAAAGTCGATTTGATATGGATCCAAGATGAGTTACTAGACTGATTTGACTTGATCTAGGTCTAAGTCAACTTGATTTGACTTAGGATTTGACTCAATCTTTAATTTGTGTTGACTTGACAAAACCTTTGTCCTAACTTAACTCGATGCCTATAATAATTCAACTATGTCTTTGGCCTAGCTAACTTGACTCAAGGTGACTTAGGTTGACTTGGACCCAGTTAAACTCTAATCAACTTGAATTTAGACCTACCTAATTTAACTAAGATGCATCTTGATTTTGAAAATAGATATGTGAATTTAAATTTTAAAAGATCCATTTAAATAATTTAAAATGATATATATTTAAATAATTGAAAATTGAATTTGATATTTTTTTTATCACGATTGTTGTTTTCTATACCCATACAATGTGTAAAATAGCTTGTCTCGGCAAGTGTTTGTACAAAATTTTGTTTTAATCGCTTGAAAAAATTAAACATAGTTATTTGTATATATAACACGACCACTTAATAAATGTATTGCTTAATTAGCCATTTGGTCTAAGTTTGAGTCAAAAAATTTCAAGTGGATCCTCTTTTCTGTTTTTGTTTCATTTTTGAAAAATTGATTCAAGTATGTTCTTTCTATTAATATTGTACCAATAATGACGTTAAAGATCTTAAGTTACTTACGAAGAATTTTGTAGATAAGTTACTTATAAAGAATTTCGTTGGTAATTTATATACGTAGATTTTTGTAGATAAGTTACTTATGAAAACTTTCGTAGGTAAGTTATCTACGAAAATTTTTATAGGTAAGTTATCTATGATATCCTTTATAGGTAATTTGAATACTTTTCCCATGAGTAATTTTCATAGATAATTTTCGACGTCGATTTCGTAGATAAAATTCGTAGGTAAGTTATCTACAACACATATTTCATAAATAAAGTTACTTACCAACTGTTTACTTACAAAATTTTCTTAGTAGGTAATTCGTAGATAACATCAAATTATTTACAAAAATTACTCATTCCTACAAAATTTTGGCTTAGACAATAACCATATTTCTTGTAGTGAGACATGACACATATCAGCATATAATTTTTTGGTTTTTTTTTTTTAATTTTTTAATTTTTGTTTTACTTTTTTTTAAATTTTCCATGTGTAAAGTTCGTGACGTGCCATGTGATAGTGACAGTGTCACATATCAATGTTAGTTCAATGTGTCGTTGTTTTGTATTCAATTCAGTTATAATTTATTTTTAAAATGGAGCAATGTTATCAAATCCAAATTAAAATCGAATTTATTAGTTCTATAAATGTTATAATGATATTTATATTGAAATTAACCTTTTATCATATTAAATTAAAATTATTACATTTTAAATTAATTTACTTTTTATATTATTTAAATTTTAAAAGTAGTAATTAAAAAGGTAAAATTGAAAAAACAAAAAATTATAGATTGTTATAGATAAAATAAATTTTAGTTATTGAAATAAAAATATTATAAGTAATATTGTGCAAATAATTTTTTTATTATGAGTAATTATTTAAATTTGAAAAAATAGTTACTAGAATGATAAAAGAATAAAAAGTTATTGTATAATAAATAATTATTTAAATTTTAAAATATAGTTACTAAAATTATAAAACCAAAAATTAGTTTTTTTTATCATGAATAATTATTTAAATTTAAAAAATAGTAATTAAGAGAGTAAATGGGAGAAAACAAAAGAGGACACTAAATAAGTGTATCCTCTCTGTATATAGTTATAAATACATATTTATAAATTATAGATAACAATAGTAATAATAATTAAAATTTAATTTGTAAATATTAATAATTTAAATTATTGTATATTTTTTTATTATATAAATAAAAAATGATTTTTTAAATCATTTTCATTTCACATTTTAAAATTTTTAAGTCAGACAAATATTGATTCTATATTTTATTTTATTTTAAGTTAGACAATACTTTGTTATTTATCATATTAGTATTATTATATTTATTACATAAGTTTAAGTTTCATTTAAAAAAATAAATACACGTGACATGTTTTTCTTTAACATCATGGTATTAAATAAGTAAGCCTAAATGACTAATGGTCATCTTTAGTACGTAGAATTATGTTTTCTTGACACCCAATTGGAAAATTATTTCTTTGTGTAGTACATGAGATTGTTATGGGTTGCATTCAGGTAAGTTGAAGGCAACCACACTAGTCACATTACTCAATTTCTTAACAGCTAAGTTAAAACACATAAGCCAACAACAATTGGACGATTAGAAAACATAGATGTCTTGTTATTTTCTCATAGTTCCCCTGGTCGTTAAGGGGAAGTTCAACTTCTCTCTCTTCTGGAAGCAATTTAAATGCACATAGAAAGAGGAAGAGTACGAGTACTTTTGTGATCACCATGAAAATAAAACACAGTTCACACCGACACAAGCGCAACCGTAGTTTGCTGGAGATAGAAATACCGTAACTGCGTGAAACAGTGAACTTGGGAAACCAAAATTTAGAGTTTTGTTTTAGCTTAATTAACTCATAAATTTGAAAACTTTCATTTCATTTTTTATTAAAGTTTTGTAGTTTATTGAATTTTAAAACATTATAAGTTTTATATATTGAGTTTTACAAAATTTAAAACTTTTCAATTCGTTTACGCATTCATTTTTTTTAATTAGGTGATCTAACAATTGAGTGGGTGATGTGAATGTTATTTTGCTCCATCACCTTTGTTCCATTATCCATCATCCATCATCCATCATCGCACTTAGTTTTCGCCACGTATAATTTTATAATTTCATAATTTATAATTACACAATTTTAAATTTTTTAACTTCATAATTTTATAATCCTATAATCTTATCATTTGGTCCAAGTTAGTTCTTCTAAACATTTGGTGGATCATATCAACCCTTGGCACAAGCCGATCCATCTAGACCCTCTCGACCTTCAGCTCAGGTCAACCCGTCTCAGTGGCTTGGATCGGCACGTCTCGACTCGCGACTCGAGTTGGCGCATCATGACCTTAAACCCTTGGCACGTCATCCGTCTTGAATTTCAGCCCAATTCATCTTTCTCAACTTTTGGTCCATGTCAAACTGTGTCGACCTTTGGTCTGAACCAACCTGTCTCGACCCTCAGCGTAGGCTGATCTGTCTTGACCTAGGCCAAGGCTGACTAGTCTCAACTTTCAGCTCAAGTTGGTTCGTCCCAGCCCTTAACCTTGGTTGACCCATCTCAAACCTTGCTTAAACCCAACCCATTCAGACTTTAGGTCTAAGTCTCCCATCTCAACCTTTTTTCCAAGTTGGCCCGTTTTGAATCTCGATCCTACCAACTTGTCTCAACCCTCAGCCTAAGTCGACCTTCTCAACCCTCTGCTTGATCCAATCTTTCTCTACTTTCTGCCAAGGTCAACCTATTACAACCTTCATCTCGGGTCGTCCTTTCTCGACATTTGGCCCAAACATGATTGTTTCGACATTTGGTGAAGTCGACCCATCTCAACCTTTAACCTAGATCGACTATCGACTCCTTACAAGCTGTCTCAGCCTTTAGCTCATGCCAAGTCCTCTTAACCTTCAACATTGCTCGACTCGTACCGTCTCAATCTTCATCTCGAGCCGATACATCTCGACCTTTGTCCCAACCTTGCTCGACTCAACCATCAACTCAAGCCGGCTCGATTCAACCTTTAGTCTGGGCTGACTCAACTCAAACTTCAATTTCGTTTTACTCTACTCGATCTTTTCAAACCGAAATGACTTGCCTCGACTTTCATCTCAAACTAGCTCGAATAGGCTCGATTCGATCTTCGGTTCGAACCGAGTCAACGTGAACGTTGGTTCAAACCAACTTTGCTCAATCTTCAACTTAAAACAACTTGTCTCGAGCTTTTTACCCATTCTGAAAATGTTGTATTTAGAAATTAATTAAAGTTTTGTAGTAGAACCAAATTCAATTTGACTTTACTAACACATTTTCCATTTTTTTTACCAGTTTATTTCCTCTATTCATTCTACGTTAAAAGAGTCAAAGTTTTATTAATATAATAATTTTTATCTTAATAAAATATTTAAAAATAAAGTAATTATAAATAACACAAATTTAAATTTAATATATTTAAATATTCTAGAAATTGTTTAATTCCCTATTTAGAAACAAACTAAATCCACCATGATATCTTTCCTTGTCATGACCAAAATTTTTGCTACTATCTATCCAAACCCAAAAGTTCGTTTTATTGTTATGTTCTTATGTTATTATCTATTAACACAAAACTACTTTTCTACTTATAAAATTATTTCCATGATCTTTAAAAAGAAACATATTACAGTAAAAAAATAATATTTTGAACACTCCAAAACGTAATTATTTCTATTGACAGCAAAAATACTGAATGTATAAAAATGAGGAATTAATCCAATAAAACATTTTTTTCCTCTCCAACCGTGTACGTCATACCAACAGTGGTCTTTCTAAATTAGATCCACTCCTGGGACACAATCCATCGATAATAACAACATTTTTTTCTCTTTAAGTTATTTTAACATTACAAGAAAATACATATAGGTGAACACAATATGTTAATAATATAAAAGAATCATCATTAAATTATGTTTTTCGAGAGACTATTAATGCTAAAAAATTCATCAGTAAAATAATTTTCGATAAAATTTACTAACGGATGGAGAAATCTGTCAACAATTACTGATAACCATGAATTCGGTTTTAAGAACTCGTCAGTAAATATTTGTCAGTAATTATCAAAAGATCATGGTTGTTGGTAACAACTATTGGTAAAATACATGATTGATCTTCTTTTTTCTCCTCCTCTTTCTCTTTATTTTTCCTGTTTTCTTTATCTTCTTCCTCCTCTCCTCCTCGTAGGGTTGTCATTGTTGTTGTGCCACCATCTTCACCTCCACCACCTCCTTCTCTAACTGTGGCAACCACCGCACACCTTTGTGTCACCACTGCGTCACAGGTATTCCACTACATTAGTGGCATACCTCCATATCAACGCCTATTCTCTGCCACATCATGATTAAGCCGCTCACCATAGAGTTCCCACCTCCTCCTCCTATTGTTTTTCCTACTCCCATTCTTCTCACTCATCTCCCCTTAATATACAAAAACTCTTTTAGTAATACAAATTGTAATTTAGCTACAATAATATTTGTCTGTATTAAAAATTTTAATTTACCAACTAATTTTTCAACAAATATATATTACTGATAGATTTGTTATCGATATGAAAATATTTGTCAGTAAAGTACATTGTGAAATTTGTCATAAAATTTCATCAATAAATTTAAGATTAGTGACAAATTTGTTGTCCTTGGTAATAGAAGAAAATTCGTGTGATGCAATAACCTAATTATTAATCTTTTGGCTCTTTTTATATTACACTATTTTTTTTTATTATAATCTCCTTCAAAGGTGGATATGTATAATGTTAAAACAAAATTATAACGTTTAAGGAAGTGCGACTTTTAATGTTTTTAAAACTATATGTATATATTTAGGGTAAAAGAGTAGAGAAAAATAATGTTTATAAAATTAAAAAAAAAATGCATGGAATTTTTAAAAATGTTGGAGTATTGAGAAATCTAAAGAAATGTTTATGTAGTTTACTCTTAAAAATGTTTTTTTTTTTAAATATTTCTTTTCATATTAGCTTACCGACATCTCGAAACCTATGCTACTATTAAGAAGTTTTGTTGTATTAACACTTTTTGGTTTAATTCTGTATAAGTTCTCTACAAGTTATAACATTGACTGTACTATTTATCATAAATTCCCTCGTAGACAATCATATTAATTTTGATTATGCATAAACTGTATCAGTAATACTTAATCGGTTAGATAATTTTAATTAGTACGTAATAGTATTACCGTTCCTAACATTACTAATTAACTTACACAAGGTTTTTCACTTGGTATTTACGGCCTCTTGAAAGCCTTAAGAAAAGGGAATGACTAATGAGTCAGTTATTTATTCCTTATGTATTTTTAACTTAATAAGATTTTCCTTTTATTTATAAATTAGGAACTTACTGAATTCTGTCCATTCTATTGAAATAATTTTGGAAAATAATTTTTTAATTACTAAATTTTGATAACTTTTTCTAATAACTTTAGGTGACATTTTCTAAGTGGTTTTTATTTTTTCATTTTTTCATTTTCAATATTTCAAAACCACTTAAAAGATGACATCTCATGTTGTGAGAGAATGTTGTCAAAATTTAGTAGTCAAAATATTATTCTCCAATAGTTTTTGTATAAAACATTTAATGATGAAAAGCACATTTTATTTGGATAAGTAAAAGATATAGAAAAAAAAATACTTGTGAATTAATTGATGTCATAATCCAAATTTAAATCTTTTTAGGAAAGAGTCAATAATTGTTAAACATTAAAAATAATTCTTTTTATTGAAATAATTAGCGTGGCTAATATATTTTGACAGCACTTCACGATATAAAAGTATTGTATTTACGAACTCTAAGGTTATTATGTATCTGTTGTATAGGATAATAAATAAGAAATGGTAGTAACATTCATTAAATATAAAAAATGTGTTGTGATTTTCACCTTATATAATAAATTCATGACGCACCACCAAACCTATTGTTCTTGCTGCTATAAATATCTTTTTCTCATTCTTCATCTTCAAGTTTTCAAGTTTCAACACATTCCCTTCTTTCAAATAACTCTGCCACAACTCATCATCATAGGTGAAGCTTATATATATATATTGTGGTGATCGATTCCTTTGCTTGTGTTTGAGGGCAAAATATGAAGATGTCAGATGGAGAGAAGAAAGAAAAGGGGACACAGCAGGAACGAAAGGTTCCTCTTCTGAAGCTCTTCTCCTTCGCTGACTCCTACGACTGCGTTTTGATGGGTGTTGGATCTGTTGGGGCGTGTGTTCATGGTGCCTCTGTGCCTGTTTTCTTTGTCTTCTTCGGAAAGATTATCAATGTCATAGGTTTGGCTTACCTTTTTCCCAAAGAAGCTTCCCACGAAGTTGCTAAGGTTTGTTTCTCTTGTCCACTTCCCATGCATAATTGGGTACCGTTTCATCTTCTTCCTCCAAAATTATCGAACACGGTCTCACCATATCATATATTATTAATTATCAGAAAAATCAAATAACCTGCCCTAATATATACCGGTTTCTAAGTAAATAACACTAAATTATATATACCTAATTTATTTGTGTGTTTTAAATAAATTAAATTTTAACAGTGGTTGGTCATGATTTTGCAGTATGCGTTGGATTTTGTGTATCTAAGCATAGTAATATTGTTTTCATCTTGGACAGGTATGAGTTAGTTATATTACATTGTAGTAAAAGAAAAAGTGTTAATTGTGAATGTTGATTGATAGCATTAATTAACATATATAGAGGTGGCATGTTGGATGCATACTGGGGAACGTCAAGCTGCAAAGATGAGAATGGCGTACTTAAGGTCAATGTTGAATCAAGATATAAGTCTTTTTGATACTGAAGCTTCAACTGGAGAGGTTATTTCTTCTATTACCAATGACATCATCGTTGTTCAAGATGCACTTTCTGAGAAGGTAATTGCCATCCTTTTGTTTTCACAGATGGTAGCAAGAAAATCTCTCATATATAAAATCTTTTATCTTTATATTAAACTAATTTAGATGACTTCTTCAAAATGAGTTTAGTAAGATTACTTAAAAGATCAATGTTATAAATTATAGAGATGAAATTAATATTTTAATTTAAATAAAATTAAATGCAAATAAAACAAAAAAAAAATCATATTATTATATCTTAAAATATTCAGAGTAAAGAGCCTCCTAACACATTTTTTAAAATAGATCTTAAATTTTTTATTTCAAAATCATATATATTTTTTAAAATTATAATTTTGTATTTAGTTATTCTCTTCTTAAATTTGTTACTTTTTTCAATAAAAAAAACATTGTTAGGCATCTTAAATAATTAATTATTTTATATAATAATCGATTATTTATGTAGATGGTATTTGTCAAAAACCTTCCAATAGTTAATTATCTACTTATGAATTTAAGTAATTGATTATCTTGAACTCGTGGATTTTTTAAGTTTAAACATCTAAAGATAATTCACTGTACTGTTCCTTAATTAATAAGCTGATTACTTTCTGAAAATTATTTTGAAAGTGTTTGTGGAAGTGAACCTATCAAGCTCATGTAGTTTAAATGTGTAAATGTATCACAAACAATCGAGTATAGAAGGAATAACACTCATTTGACTTATATGATCAACAAAATTTGAGGAGCTTTATGATCAACAAGTAATACTTTTCTTCATAAATATACCACTTTAATTGACAAGATATAATTTTAAACAAAATTAAAGTTCTTAAAAAATAATGCAACTCAAATTTTATTTCAGAAGGTTTTCTAAGCCAAAACAATAAAATTATAAAGCTATTTTTTTAACTCTTATTTTTAGCTTTAACTTTAAAACTAATTTTTAAGTAATTTTTTTTTCAAGTAATCATACCCTTAGTTTCCTTTTAAAAGAAGTTCCATTGTGAAATCATATAGATGTTTCTCTGTAGAAATGTTTAATTTATTTCTTGTTAACTATGGCGTGCTGTTTTTAATTTTCCTAAATACAACTATTCTCAAACATATATTTTCTCTTCGAATTTAATTAAAATAAAATATGGGTAAATTTCTTTATACAACGTTATTGAAAAAAAAAAGTTATATATTATCTATTTATTATTTTTATAAAAATATCTTAAAATTTATTAATAATCTAGCTGATAATGTAATTTTTACGCATTAACCATGCATAATATAGAATCTTGTTTTAAATTAACATATACAATAAATGCATTAAATTCTATAATAATTATTTGTAAAATCGTTTAAGATGATTTTTAATTGGTTTATAATGCAAAAACTGTTAGTTGATTGAAATTAAACTCTTCGTGTAAACTTTTAATTCCTAGAATTTTTAATTACACGATGCAATTTTTAAATTTCATGTTACTTGAGTATTTTGAAACATTTAACGTAAATAGAAATTGTCAAGAACTGACCTTGTAAATATATTAACAAGCAGGATAAATTCATTGATCTTTATATCAAAAAAAGAAGTTAACATCATATAAATTCATTGGTTGAGGATATAAAATAATTTTATATTATTAATGTATGATCATCATACTTTAAAATGATTTTCGTTTAACAATTTAAAGTAGCATTTACTTTAAAAAGAATATTTTATTTATTTTAATCATAAAAGTACCAACTTTAGTTATAAAAACATCATCTTCACTTCCAAAAATTTGTATAATAAATAATAAAAATAGTGTGATATCTTTGTAATTAAACTTTCAAATAAAAAGTATTTTCCAAATTAAATGAATCCTTGAAATGGCCTTTTAAAGATGATTGTTTATTGATTATATGTATTTTATTTCTTCGAATAGTGTAACAAAGAAAAAATTAGGCTACTTAACTATTATGATTTTAAGAAAAATTAATTTATTTGACCTTATGGTAAGCGTTACATTTATATACGCACTCATAAATAAATAAATATATATATATATATATATATATATATATATATATATATATATATATATATATATATGAGTACTATAATTTTATGTTATTATTTTTATAAAGCTTTAATTTAAGATAATCACACTTTTTTTATTTAATTCTAACAAACACGAGAATGAATAGAGAAGGAACTCAGCTCTTTCTTGTTATTTTTTATTTTATTTATTTTAATTCAAATAGTACATAGCTTTGTTTATCTTCCATCTTGATTTTTGTTTTTTTTTAAATAGTTATAAATTTAATTATATTTTGGATTTATGATAAATTTTGAAAGTTTAAGTTTTTATTAAATTTTTGTCTTAGTCCTAAGACTTTCAAAACTTTCTAATGAAGTCTCTGTAGTTAAATTTTTCTGATATCTATAGGGTGTGACAGTTTTCACTAAAATGTCACCACATAATACAATTTTGCAAACTATCCTAATGATGATATTAAGGATTTGATGTTGTATTTACCTAAAATTATATTTAAAATTAGTAAAAATTATAAAATACAAAATAAAAAAACAAAAAATATATAATATTATAAAATAAAAAAGTTATAAATTTATGAAATATAAAATAAAAATATATAATTGTGTAATTTTAAAAATTTATAATTTTATAATTTTATAAATTTATAATCTAATGATTTTATAATTTTATAATCTTATAAAATATAAATTATAAATTATAAAATTATAAATGATATAAATTTAAAAGTTTATAAATCGTAAAATTGAAAAATTATAAAATTATAAACTATAAAATCATAAAATTATAAAATTATAAAATTATAAACTATAAAATTATAAAATTATATATTTTTATTTTATATTTCCTAATTTTCTAATTTTATAAATTTATAATTTATATTTTTTTAACTTTATATTTTATAAATTTATTATTTTTATTAGTTTTAAGAAAAATTTTAGATAGATATAATAACAATTCTTTAAGAGATTCTTATCGTTACAGTAGTTTCTAAGGATGCATTATGTGATATTTAAGTAGAATGATACTCTGTCAACTGTCATGTTATATAAGTTATCAAAATATTTAACGGTAGGAACTCAGTTAAAAAATTTTAAAATTTTAAAAATTCGATAGATCATACAAATTTATTAGAAATTCAACTAAAAATTCTTAAATTTATAAACATCTAAAACATAATTAAGTCTTAATTCTAGGTTGATTATTTTCTCCAACCACCCAAATACAGGAAAAATAAGTTATTTGGATATGATACCGCGTATTAGTATATCTTTTTGCGACGATTCAACAACATCTATTTAATAAATTAGTTAGCATTAATATTCTCAGGACCTATAGTCACATACTATTGGACTTTTTCCTTGATATCATGTGTCTGTAATTATGAGAAAAGCATAAACAGCTTCGCTGATCACGATATGTGTAAGTGTAACTCATTTCCCAAAGTAAGTTTTAGTATATAAGTACAAAGACAAGTACAATGAGTTTGATAACGTTAAAAGAAATATACAATACATTACTTTTTCTTTAAATAATAAGCATATTTAAATATTAGAAGAAAGACTATTTCATTCAAATATTTATGCTAAACTTTATTTAATCTAAAAATTAAAATCAATTTTATCAATGTAAATTATCTTTTAAATTTGCCTATTTGATTGATTCATTGTGTCACTAGAATTTGGATAACTTACATCATATCTCAATGGTACTTCTTTGCTCATTATTGACATATAAAAATCATATCAATATAATTAAAATCTACATGCACAACATATATCAATCACATTCAGGCATTCACAATTTATCATTATTCACAAATATATGTTTTCTAAAATTAGCTATATATATTTTCATATTTTTCTCCAACTTTACATGTTATTTCAAATACACTTACTTTTACCAAAGGTAAGTTTCCTTGTTTAGAAAGCAAGTTGTATTTCAAGAAAACACAAAGAAAAGATCCTATATATCTAGAACAACACAACAAAAAATAACCAAACATCGATTAAGACTCTAACTAGTTGATAACATATTTTTTTCCAATCAAATCAATGATGAACTCGAACATTAGCAGAAAAAGAATTTGAAAGATTTTTAGAGTAAAAAGAACTTTACTTACTTCATTTTGTTATACATTTGTTATGAATGATTATTAACTCACTAGCTATTATGAGATAGGATGTGAAGGGAAAAATATGGGAATTGAGGTGAGAAATTAAGAGAGATGTGAGAGAAGAAACTTAAAGAAAAGAAAAGTTTTTTTTGCATGAGCTTCTCCAAGATCTACTCAACTTTCTCCAATCACAATAATATTTAAACATTATCTTTCAATCCAAAATACAACTTCATACCGAATTTTCAAATCAATATAAATTTATCAGTTCCAAAAATCTTAAAGAAAAGTAAAATAAAATTAATAACAAAAAACTTAGAGATGATCAAATTTGTAAAAACAAATAATTAAATAGTTAAAACTTTAATTATATTTCAACCTAAAATACAATTTTGAACTCTTATTAAAGAATCATTTTTACTAAACCACAATGTGTCTCATTCAAAATAATCTGTTAGAAAGATAGTTTGATATTGGGTTAGATCAAATAATAGAAAACATACACAATTTTATAACTTGCGTTCTTTTTACATATCTTACTAAAGTATGATAAGTTATTGTTACTATACAGTTTCATTTTCTTATATACATTTTAGTTTTTAGGTTTTTTTTCTTTTTTGTCACAAATAATTAAAAAGTTCAAATTTTCAAATGTTTGTGTAAAAGTTATAATTGGTGTACTTTCAGGTTGGGAACTTCATGCACTACATAAGCCGTTTTATCGCAGGCTTTACCATTGGTTTTGTGAGAGTGTGGCAAATAAGTTTAGTGACACTTGCCATTGTGCCCTTAATTGCTATTGCTGGTGGCCTTTACGCTTACGTCACCATTGGCCTCATCGGAAAAGTTCGAAAAGCATATGTGAGAGCAGGTGAAATTGCTGAAGAGGTAAGATTTTTTTTTATCATTAAAAATTTTATAAAAAATCATCTAAACATATAATTTATACATAAGTGAACGTAATTGGTTGATGAAACTGAGGCGAAGTTTGCCAAAACTAAAGCAAAATATTAAAGGTGGATCAGAATATTCCATAAATCTTATTAGGTTAGATTTTTTAAACAATGATTCTGATACTACGTTAGGCATAAGTTTTAAATTTATGTAAGTTTCACAAAACTGAGTTCAAAAAATGACTTATAAGATGAAGTTTGTAACTTACTTATGTACTATAAATTGATTTGTAAGGTAAAGTTTACGACTTACTTATAATATAAAATTGATTGAATTAGGAATTTCGGACTATTTTGAAAATATTAGAAAGGTTTATTCATGCTTTTATAAATACAGAATGTTGAAGATCCCACATTCTTTTTGTGCTCCGTCAATGCGTATATTTGTAGAGATGTAGCATTTGGCTAACTTTGTTTTAAAATTGCCCTCCAAATGCATGTAAAAAAACCATTATACGTACGATGACGATGATATAGTCTTTGTGGATTTAAGGTGATAGGCAATGTGAGAACGGTACAAGCATTTGCAGGGGAAGAAAGAGCAGTGAGATCATACAAAGCAGCTCTGATGAACACATATAGAAATGGTCGAAAAGCAGGTTTAGCTAAGGGTCTGGGATTAGGCTCCATGCATTGTGTTCTTTTCCTTTCATGGGCTCTCCTTGTTTGGTTCAATAGCATAGTTGTTCACAAGAATATCGCCAATGGTGGCGATGCTTTCACTACAATGCTCAATGTAGTCATTTCTGGCCTGTAAGTAACCTTCTCTTAGGAACATCCTACTAATTAACAACTTCTAGGTACTTTATTTTACTGGTTAAGATTATTTTTCAAAAGTGTATGATGTTTGGAATCCCAGGTCACTTGGTCAGGCAGCACCAGATATTTCTGCATTTATCAGGGCAAAGGCATCAGCTTATCCCATTTTTGAGATGATAGAGAGGGACACCATGAGCAAAGTCAGCTCAGAAAATGGTCAAAAGTTAAGCAAATTGGAAGGTCATATCCAATTTAAGGATGTCTGTTTTAGTTATCCATCACGTCCTGATGTGGTGATCTTCAACAACTTTAGTCTTGAGATTCCTCCGGGGAAAATTTTAGCTCTGGTGGGAGGAAGTGGTTCCGGAAAAAGCACAGTTATATCATTGATTGAGCGCTTCTATGAACCACTTTGTGGTGAAATACTTTTAGATGGGAACACCATCAGGGAACTTGATCTCAAATGGCTTAGACAACAGATTGGGTTGGTTAATCAAGAGCCTGCACTTTTTGCTACAAGCATCAGGGAGAACATACTGTACGGAAAAGATGATGCGACTCTTGAAGAAATAAATCAAGCTGTGATGCTCTCTGATGCTCAGTCTTTCATTAACAATCTTCCTGATGGATTAGATACTCAGGTAAGAATGCACCTTTATTCATTGTTTAAGAATATTGTTTAGAAGGAACGTGGAACTAAGGAAATTCACAAGATATTCAATTTCTTTGGCAGGTTGGTGAGAGAGGGATACAACTATCCGGGGGACAGAAACAAAGGATTGCAATATCTCGTGCCATAGTTAAGAATCCATCAATCCTTTTATTAGATGAAGCAACCAGTGCTCTGGATGCAGAGTCTGAGAAAAGTGTACAAGAGGCACTTGATCGTGTCATGGTTGGTAGAACAACCGTGATAGTTGCACACAGACTTTCTACCATTAGGAATGCAGATATGATTGTTGTTATTGAGGGAGGGAAGGTGGTGGAAATTGGAAATCACGAAGAACTCATTTCCAACCCAAATAATGTATATGCATCTCTTGTTCAAATCCAAGAAACAGCCTTTTCTCAAGGCCACTTTTCTGTGGATCCTTACTTGGGAGGCTCATCAAGGTACTTATTACAGATAACTTAATCTTATCAATTTATGGCATTAGCATTGGCACTCATCTATTGGAGAAAGTTGCTGCAAATGATTCTATTAAACTGTTACTTTAAACTTGTTTCTGTCATCTTTATACTTATGTTCTACTAGAATAAAGTATGTTCCTTATGTTTATGTTTATTCTGATTGTAACTTAAGGCGCCTAGGAGAGTCGTCATCCCGCACAACAAGCTTTCGTGGTAGTTTTCGCTCAGACAAAGAATCTATTAGCCGAGCTTTTGGTGATGGAGGAGAAAGTGTTGGAAGTTCAATGCATGTCTCAGTAAAAAGACTATATTCCATGATTGGTCCTGATTGGCTTTATGGTGTTTTTGGAACCTTGGGTGCATTTATTGCTGGAGCACAAATGCCACTCTTTGCTCTTGGAATCTCTCATGCTCTTGTATCTTATTACATGGATTGGGACACAACACGCCATGAAGTGAAAAAAATTGCATTTCTCTTCTGTGGGGCAGCAGTTTTGACCATCACTGCCCATGCCATTGAACATCTTTCCTTTGGAATCATGGGGGAACGACTTACCCTTCGTGCAAGAGAAAAAATGTTTTCCGGTAATTGTGATATTCTGATTGGTTTATGCCCTTCCAGTTTTGTTCATGTCTTCCTAAGAAATGTTTCCTTTTAATCTTCCTATTTGAAATAATAATGATAGTTAAAAGTTAAGTGTTGGGCATTTTTATTAGTTGACAGAGTAAAATCTTTACACCGAATGTACCGAGATTAAGTTTTGTTATTAAGATGCCTTATTTACTTTTTTAAGTGTTCTCACTTGTTCTATTGATTCTAAAATATGCACTGCTAAACAAAAATATAGTTATCATAGGTTGTGATTTGATGATCTTTCTTTTACTAACTTAACTAGTCTCTGTGGTGCAGCTATTTTAAAGAGTGAAATTAGTTGGTTTGATGACATAAACAACACAAGTTCTATGCTTTCATCACGTTTAGAGACCGATGCAACATTTTTAAGAACTATAATTGTTGATCGTTCGACAATTCTTCTGCAAAATGTTGGTCTGGTTGTTGCTTCATTTATTATTGCCTTCATGTTGAACTGGAGGATCACGCTTGTTGTACTAGCCACATACCCTCTGATCATTAGTGGTCACATTAGCGAGGTTTCCTCTAGCTCCATATTTCTACACTACCAAGCTAGTACATTATTTGTGTTTTAACAACTGAGTGCCAAAATTTCAGAAACTATTCATGCAAGGCTTTGGTGGCAACTTGAGCAAAGCATATCTAAAAGCCAACATGTTGGCTGGGGAGGCTGTGAGTAATATCCGCACTGTGGCTGCATTTTGTGCTGAACAAAAGGTCCTTGACCTTTATGCTAATGAGCTTGTGGAGCCTTCAAAGCGTTCATTCAATAGAGGTCAAATTGCTGGCATATTCTATGGCATTTCCCAGTTCTTTATTTTCTCATCTTATGGCCTTGCCTTGTGGTACGTTCTCCTGCTTCTGTTTTGGTTTAATAGTACTTTACCCATGAGTGTCAAATGTTTGTTAAATGGTGTGAAACAACTTTTTCTTAATAAGCATACATGTGTTGTGCTGATAGTGAGAATTGTATACATTTTGCAGGTATGGATCTGTGTTGATGGGAAAAGAGCTTTCCAGCTTCAAATCAATTATGAAGTCGTTCATGGTTTTGATTGTAACAGCACTAGCTATGGGGGAGACTTTAGCACTGGCACCTGACCTTTTGAAAGGAAATCAAATGGTTGCATCCATTTTTGAAGTGATGGATAGAAAGACAGGAATATTGGGTGATGTTGGAGAAGAGTTGAAGACAGTGGAAGGAACAATTGAGCTAAAAAGAATCCGTTTCAACTATACTTCAAGGCCAGACGTGGTTATTTTCAATGATTTCAATCTAACAGTGCCTGCAGGAAAGAATATTGCCCTGGTGGGGCACAGTGGATGTGGTAAAAGTTCAGTCATCTCACTCATACTCAGATTTTATGATCCAACATCTGGGAAGGTGATGATTGATGGTAAGATTTTTGAACAACTTTGCTTTAACCACTCAATCTTATTCCATTATGTAATAAGATTCTTCTAACAGTGATTCATCCAATTCTTACAGGAAAAGACATCAAGAAACTCAACTTGAAATCCCTTAGGAAACATATAGGTTTGGTGCAGCAAGAACCTGCTCTTTTTGCAACATCAATATATGGAAACATTCTTTATGGAAAGGAAGGAGGTTCAGAAGCTGAAGTGATTGAAGCAGCTAAACTTGCCAATGCTCATAGCTTTATCAGTGCTCTTCCTGAGGGCTACTCCACCAAAGTAGGTGAGAGAGGAGTTCAACTCTCTGGTGGCCAGAAACAGAGGGTAGCTATTGCAAGGGCTGTTTTGAAAAACCCTGAAATTTTGCTGCTAGATGAAGCTACCAGTGCACTGGATTTGGAGTCAGAGCGTGTGGTGCAACAAGCTCTAGACAAATTGATGCAGAACAGAACAACAGTTATAGTGGCACATAGGCTGTCCACAATAAAAAATGCAGACCAAATAGCAGTTTTAGAGGATGGAAAGATAATTCAGCGAGGGATTCATGCAAGACTTGTAGAAATCACAGATGGAGCATACTACAAATTAGTCAGCCTTCAACAACAAGAACATTTTGATTGACAGACAAAAAACCAGTGAACTCTTTTATCTGCACTGATTTGGGTATTCATTCACCTTGTATATGTTACAAGGTTTGTTTGTAATTTTATTTTCGTCACACTTAAAAAGAATGATGTGGATTCCGGGGCCAGTGCTTGGCCAGAAAATATCACATATTGGAAACTGTTGAAAAATATAAGACGTCTTTAAATAATTTGGTTTAATTACATTTTAGTAAAAAAAATTTCAAGTTAAAAATATCAATTACCTCTATACATGTAGATACCTAAGAACTTTGCAACAGCTTTCTGACGTGAGAGAAAATTGAATGAATTTTAGGTGAAAAGGTGGTAAATTTCATAATGAGGACATTGAGATGCAGTTGTGGCTGCTGCATAGAATTATTATAAATATAGCTGACATTGGGAGACTTTCAAATTATGAGAAAATGACAAACTAGATTACCACTCTTGTGACATCCCATTTTTAATAGATTAAACTACTAAATGAAGCGTCATAAAATTTTGATAACGAGAGCCAATCGAATAAACATGAAAAGTAAGAAGGGTAACCATTACAGTCATCCGGAAATACTTAAAGGAAGC